>Ga0302309_10000107_pt1 | contig 114454 bp, 104 predicted proteins | sample III_Palsa_N1_1_FD_200453 | JGI IMG/M metagenome (GOLD analysis project Ga0302309, IMG submission 200453) | Peat permafrost microbial communities from Stordalen Mire near Abisko, Sweden - III_Palsa_N1_1 | ecosystem: Environmental > Terrestrial > Soil > Palsa > Peat permafrost | place: Sweden...
ACCGAAAGGATTGTTAGAATCCTGGTAAGTATATTTAACGTTGGTAGAAGACCTGAGCCAGGAGGTCGGCTGGTAATCGACATTGTTGCTTACGGTAAGTCTTTTAAAATAAGACCCCAATACTATACCTTTCTGATCGTAATAACCAACAGAAGTTGCCGACTGCGCTTTGTCACCGCCGCCGCGTATGGCAATTGTATAGTTTTGGGTCATGCCGCTGCGATAAACAGCGTTTTGCCAGTCGGCTTCGGTAAGTGACGAAGGGTCATTCCAGGCTGGCAGTACAGTGAACGACTTGGCAGGGTCATTGGCTGCCTGCGCATCGGCCACCGTGGCAAATTGTTGCGCATCGAGCACATTGTATTCTTTCGGTTTGGCCTGAAATTGAGTATAGGCATCTACCGAAACTACTGTGCCATCTTTACGGCCACGCTTGGTTGTAATGATAACCACGCCGTTAGCAGCACGAACACCATAGATAGCAGTTGCCGAAGCATCTTTTAAAACGTCTATCGAAGCGATATCATTCGGGTTGATGTTGTTAATGCCACCCGCTTCAAGCGGATATCCGTCAATAACATATAACGGCGAGTTACCGTATTGGGCCAAACTTCCGGTACCGCGTATCAGTACAGTAAGGTTACCACCTGGCGCACCATCATTATTGGTAACCTGTACACCGGCAACCCGTCCCTGTAATGATTGCTCCAGTGTAGTAACCGGCACTTTGGCTATTGTGGCCGCGCTTACAGAACCGATGGATCCTGTAACGTCTTTTTGTTTGGCTGTACCATAGCCAATTGCTACAACGTTCACTTCAACCAGGGTTCTTGCATCCGGCGATAGCTTTACGTTATAAACACTCCCGCTTCCAATAATTACGCTTTGTTCAAGGTAACCGATAGAAGTAAAGACCAAAATTGTTCCGGGTACGGCTGATATATGGTAATTTCCCCGCACATCGGTAACAGTGCCATTTTGTGTACCTTTAATGTGAACGGTAACACCAGGTAACGGAGTTCCATCCTGGGCGGCGGTCACACGGCCCGTAATTGATGTTTGTGCAAAAGTGTTAAAACTTAGCGCCAGTAACAGGAGAAGGAGTGCGCCCCTGATCCGGTTCAATTTGATTAGCAGTACATCTTTCATCATAATTTACTCTTTAGGTTAATAGTTGTTGATTGCTTTATTATTTTGATAATTGTGCTTGGTAAGTTTTCCGATACAGATTTATGTATCCCGCAGACCGGGGCCGGAAACGTGTTATCAGTTAAAAGTGCAGTGTAAATTTTTATCCATTTTTTATTTATTAAAGTTTATAATTAGCTGTATCTGTTCTCTTTTAAGTGATATTATATCATTTGGTTAACACATTAAATTGGTTATGTAAAATTACTTTTGACACTAAGGCATTTGTAATACTTTTTTTACATACTTTAACTCTAAAAGATTATTTTCCCAACAGCTCAAATACTATAAATTATTTATTAATAGGCAATTAGGTGGCTATATCGCCTAAGGCAAAAGAATATTGTGCTTTTTTTAATGATACTTTTTTAACAAAAAGTACAAGAAACCATAATAGATTATCAGCTTTATACTATACTGTTATTATTCAGTCCGCTAGTTAATTGGTTTATTATTATAATATTTTTGGTTTTTATTACTATTTGGAACTATACCAAAGTTAAGTGTCGGGCAAACACTCAATTAGAAGGAATGTTAAAGAATATACAATAAATGTTAACCTCTAATAATGGAGGATTACATTAGGAACATAAAGGGCTATTAAATAAAAAGGGGCACAAAAAAAGCATTGCCGCGGCAATGCTGTAACAGATTTACGTTATTTATATTGCTACCCCATGGCAAGCCGCCAGGTTTCGGTATTCTTAATCTTTTTAATGAGTTGAAGCAGAGAAATATCGCAGCCCCATTATACCGCCCATTATCATCAGCATAAAAAACACCTCAACAAAACTGATGCGCTGACGGAAAAACAAAATTTCGGATAGTTTTATGAGGATGAGCGTACAGGCTGTCCAAACTGCATAAGCGATTGCAGTAGGCACCTGCTTAATAGCAAGGGAAAAAAAGTAAATATTGCCAATACCAAACAGCACATAGCCAACAAAAGGCAATATAACAGCTAAATCCGTATGCGGCTCGTAAAACGATTGCCATTTAACGGTTTTTAGTGCTCCAAAACTCATGTACTTTATGGAGAATGTCCAGGCGGTCTCAAACACGGCCGCTATGAAAAGAAATAACCAGGCCAATTTATCTTTTTTAAGCAATGTACTCTTTTTCCATCACGCTAACCGGGGCAGGATTTGTAGCAAGTGATTTTTTTTCTTCTTCAGGTTTCTTCAAGGTAGCTTTAAACCAATCCATCAGCATAAACCTTGAATTGTAATACCAATTGAACCATTTGTATTTCAGCAATTTTTTTTCATCAAAACGCTTCACCGAAAATGCATGCTGTAAGAAATAGTCCCTTGGATAATCATAATACAGGCCCCAATTTTCCGGCTTATCGCCCGGTGCGTAGCCGGGATCATATACCGTTCCGAACAAATAATCCCATACGGCGAACTTTGTTGAGAAATTAGCATGGAAAACCTCTTTATAGTTGGCATGGTGCCACAAATGAAGTTCGGGCGAGTTTAAAAAATATTTTAATTTACCAAGCTTCACCTTAACATTGGCATGAATAAACATCCCGAACATTGCGTCGAGCAGTGCTTTGATAGGGATAACTTCAGGTGCTGCGCCAAATATGATGATAGGCGCAAACTCGATAGTTTGATTAATAATGATCTCCATCACATGCGAACGCGATCCTGCCAAAAAATCAACTTCTTTTCCCGAATGGTGCGCCTCGTGTATGCGCCAGAACAGCTTGCTGGAGTGCTGAAAACGATGAAAAAGATAGATGTACAGATCATGCGTAACCAAAAAGAACAACACCTGGCATACAACCGGCCAATTTTTTACAAACTGGATGTTATGCCAGGGTATGTGCGCATTTAATGGCCCGATAATATAATCGAAGATGATGATCTTCAAAAAATAGCTCTGGATGATGGTATACCACACCAGGTCAACCCAAAAGCCTTCCCTAAAGAAAGGAAGGCCTTTGCGATATGGTGAAATACGTTCCCAGGCTATCATAAACGCAGCCCAGGCAAATAGTATTATGGTGGTTACGGTTACTACACTTAAATGCATTTTATATTATAATACGGCCTTGTACTCCTCGCTAATATTCATACGCAGGCGGCGCATTGGGCCAAGCTCCGATTCATAAACTCTTTTTATACCATCGCCGGCAGCAATTTCCACATCGCGTATATCGCGTACCAGGCGTTGGAAGCCCTGCGGCTCAACAGAGGCGGCATGATCCGAACCCCACATGGCGCGGTCGAGCGTAAAGTGCCTTTCTACAAAGGTAGCACCTAAAGCTACAGCCGCAAGTGTTGTAGCCAAACCTGTTTCGTGGCCTGAATAACCGATAGGTACACCGGGGAACTTATCGCCGAGCGTATTGATCATATTCAGGTTCAATTCTTCCGTTTTGCAGGGATAAGCCGACGTTGAATGCGCCACAAAAACAGGGTAATTCGGGTCATACTCATTAATGAAAGTCAAAGCCTGATCAATCTCTTTCATGGTCGACATACCGGTTGACAGCATCAGCGGTTTGCCCGTAGCCAAAATGCGGCTGATCAGTTTAAAATCAGTCAATGAAGCTGAAGCCAGCTTATACAATATGGTATCAAACGGCTCCATAAAATCAACCGATGGCACATCCCACGCCGAAACAAACCAGTCAATGCCTAATTTCTTGCAATACTGGTCTAAAGCTGCATATTCAGCTACCCCAAATTCGGTTTTGCGCTTGTAATCGATGTACGACATACGGCCCCAGGGCGTATCGCGCATTACTTCCCACTGGTCTTTCGGTACGCATATTTCCGGCGTACGTTTCTGGAATTTTACAGCATCGGCTTTGGCAGCAACGGCCTCATCTATCATTTTTTTGGCCAGTTCAAGCGAACCGTTGTGGTTGATGCCGATCTCGGCAATAATATAGCAAGGCTCGCCGGCACCAATTTTACGCCCGTTACTTAAGGTTATCACCCCTGTTTTTGATGGAGATGCCGGAACGTATGAATTTTTAACATCGATAATAAATTCTGCAAACTCGCGGAAGCAACCCTCTCCTCCTTTTGCCTCGCAAACATAGTCTGCCTGCGCCTTTATACCAGGCAGGGCATCAACGGGGCAAGCGGTTAGGCCGGTGAGTTTCATTACTTGCTGATCGTTATAGTCATCACCTATATAGGCAACTTCTTCAGGCCTTAATTGCAGGCGGGTTATAATTTCCTTAAATACTGCCGGTTTATCCTTAGCCAGCAGGTGCAATTCAGTGATCTGTAATTTTTCTGCCCTGGTAACGACAGACGGTGAATTTTCGCCGGTTATAATAGCTGTTTCCACATCTGCAAATTTGCGCAGGCGCTCCACTCCCATGCCATCGCGTACATTAAATTTTTTCTGGCCTTCGCCGTTTTCTCCATAGTAAACGCCGCCATCGGTCAGTACGCCATCACAATCGGTAATGAGTAATTTGATGCGCAATGCTTTTTGTTTTAAAATTTCTTTCATATCATTTAATACCTGCCAGCCGGCAGGCGGGTTTAAATTGCTGTCCATCCGCCGTCGACAACCAGGTTGGCGCCGGTCATATATGCCGAGGCGTCGCTTGCTAAAAAAACAAGTGCGCCCTGGTAATCGGTGCTTTTTGCCATACGGCCCAAAAGCGTTTTTGCTGAATAATTCTGAATAAAAAATACATCCTGGCTGTTCTCAACGCCACCAGGCGAAAGCGTATTTACCCTCACACCTTTATTACCCCAATAAGCGGCTAAAAAACGTGTAAAATTGATAACCGCCCCCTTGGTAACCGGGTAAACCGCCGATTTATAAAAAGCTTGTTCACCGGCTTCATTTTTGTAAATGCTTTGATCGGGGCCTACTATACCATAAGTTGAGGCCACGTTGATGATACTGCCGCTGCCCTGCTCGGCCATTTTGGAACCGAAAACCTGCGAACACAAAAAAACGCCGGTAACATTTACATCAAGCGATTTCTGAAAGGCATCAAGCGGGTAATTTTCAAAAGCCGATAGTTCAGCCGCCATTGCCGGGTTTTCGAACATATCGTTTATCGCCGCGTTGTTCACCAAAATATCTACTGACGGATACTTGTTAAGTATAGCATCCAAAGCATCATTTATAGATGCTTTACTGGTTACATCAAGTCCGATACCGGTGTGCTGATCACCAAGTTCATCGGCAAATTGCTGCGTTTGCGTTTCGTTCAGATCAGCTACGACAACATTTGCCCCGGCAGCGGCCAGCGCTTCGCAATGCCTCCGGCCAAGCAAGCCCAATGCACCGGTAACAACGGCAGTTTTACCCTGTAATGAAAACAAGTCCATTTTATAGCGAAACTGTTTTAGGTTTGATATTGTAGTTGCTCACCTTGCGGAATACAGCTTCCAGCACCTCGCCTTTGAGGTAACTTTTTACGTCGCCGCTTTGGATAGCTTCTTTCACTATTGGTAATACCTCGCGATAAGCCGATAATGTGTAGCTGATATCCTCATCAGTATGGCTATAGCACATATTATGGAAACCGGCCCAAAGCACACCGCGTTTTATCATTTCCTGCTGCATCAGTGTTTTCACTTCCAGCCCGTTACCGGCTTCGGGAGTGAAAGTTACCATGGTACGGCAGTTAAAGCCTATGCAACGGGAGTATTTGTCCATACTCAGCTCAATTGCCAGCTGGTTATAGCCATCTTTTAACAATGCGCCTTTTTCATCAAGATATGCCGGTACATTTTTAGCCTGCAATTCATTAATGGTAGCTATGCACGCAGCCAGTGAAAGCGCTTCACCGCCAAAAGTGGTATAACTGAATACTTCTGAATTGAATAGTTCCATCACATCAGCACGGCCGGTTAGCAACGCTATCGGCATACCATTCGCACAAGCCTTTGAAAATACGGCCAGGTCGGCTTTTACATTAAAATATTCCTGTGCGCCTCCTAATGCAATGCGGAAACCTGTCCACATTTCATCAAATATCAGCAGCGTACCGTTTTCGCGGCATGCATCAGCCAGTTGCTGTAAAAAGCCGGGCTTTGGCGCCTCAAAAATGAAAGGTTCCAGTATAACAGCAGCTACGGTTTCATCAAGCGCCGCTTTTATGGAATCGATGTCGTTATATTCAAATGTATAAGTCAAATCCTGTATCGCTTCGGGAATACCGGCATTGCGGCTGGTTATACCGATATACCAATCGTGCCAACCGTGGTAACCGCAGCAAAACACTTTATCGCGACAGGTAAAGGCACGCGCTACGCGGATTGCCGCCGAACATACATCCGCACCGGTTTTTGATATTTTAACCGCCTCGGCATTCGGGATAACCTGTGTAATTAATTCAGATAATTCCACCTCCAATGGGTGCATCAGCGAAAAAGTGATGCCATCCTTTAGTTGTTCACTGATCGCCTCATCCACTGCCGGATAAGCATAGCCCAAAGAGATTGGGCCGATAGCCGAATTGAAATCGATATATTCATTCCCATCAACATCCCATACATGCGAACCTTTGCCTTTAACCAGGTACTTTGGCGCAACGCCTTTGGTAAACTGGCCCGGCCCTTTTGCCAGGGTTTGGGTTACCGGTTTTTGTACTTTTAAAGCACGTTCATATAATTTATCCGATTCGCTAATTACCGGGTAATCATTCTTTAAGTCTATCTTATTAGCCATAATGCTATTATTTATTCTGAAAATTCGTTTATTAATATTTCGCCCTGCTGGTGCGAGGTTTGGTAGCCTAATATCTTTTCGGCTATTTGTTTGCCTGTAAAACCTTCATACTGCAATACGGCAGGCAATAACCCCGGTTTAAACCAGCGGTTATTTAAAGCTATTGGCAGTACGTTAGCGGTTCTTCTGTGTTTCAGGAGCACTTCGGCAACAATACTGTATAAGCCGCCGGTAACAAAATGATCTTCAAGCGTTACCACAAGGCCTGATTCTGTTGCTGACAAGATAGCCTGCTCATCAACCGGTTTAAGGCTGCGCATATTAATCAAACCTACCGATAGTCCTTCATTCTTCAATATTTCAACGGACACAAGCGCCTGCTCAAACAGCAAGCCGTATGTTAGTATGGTTACATCTTTGCCTTCTGCTACCACTTCGGCTTTGCCCCACTCAAATGGCGCATGTTCATGATCGGTTTTGCGGGTATTGATGCGTGTATAGGCCGGGCTTTTTGCATTCCAGATGGTTGGCAGCATTTTCACCAGGTCGTCCTCATCCGCAGGTGCAAAAACATTTACATTGGGGATGCCGCGCATAATGGAAATATCTTCAATGGCCTGGTGCGTAGGGCCGTTACCGTCTGATAAAAAGCCCGGTATAAAACCGCTTAGTTTAACCGGCAGATCGGGTATGCCGGCATCGGTGCGCACAAATTCAAAGGCCCGCATGGTTAAAAATGATGCCAGTGCGTGTACAATTGGCGTACGGCCGCGCAATGCCAAACCGGCCGCCGCACCTACCATAGTTTGCTCGGTTATGCCGGTATCAATAAAGCGTTTGCCTAATATGCCGGGCAGGTTCCTTACCAGCGCGCGGTTTTCGGCGGTCATTACCACTATACGCTCATCGGCAAGGGACATTTGTGTTAAAAGTTCTTCGTATGTCATCCTATCTCACAATCAAAGTTTCTGATGTTAATTCTGTCTGGTGGTTGCCATGCAATTCCAGTAAAAGCTGCTCAACTTCACCGGCGCTAAAGTTGCAGAACCAGCGGTCGGCACGTTCCTGTATGCTGGGCAGGCCTTTGCCGCGTACAGTATCGGCAATCACTACATTTAATTTTTCTTTTTGGAACGGAAATGCCGAGAAGGCCTCATGTAATTGGGAGAAATCATGCCCGTTTATCCTTTTTACTACTGCGCCAAATGCCTCGAATTTATCGGCAAGGGGCTCCAGCGGTATCAGGTCCTCCGTGCGCACATTAGCCTGGAAATGGTTACGGTCAACAACAAAAATTAAATTATCTAATTTGTACGCATTGGCCACCAAAACTGCTTCCCAGCAGGTGCCTTCGTTCAGTTCGCCGTCACCTAAAATACATACTACTTTGTTGCTGCCATTTCTTAGTTTGATGTCCAGCGCAACGCCTATCGCTACTGATGGTAAATGCCCCAGTGAACCTGAATGAAATTCGATACCGGGTATGTGGGTATTGGGGTGCCAGTAAATATGATCATTGATGGAGAGGTGGTTTTGTAAACGGCTTTTATCCATCAAACCCAATTCGGCAAAAGTTCCGTAAAGCGCCGGAACGTCATGCCCTTTTGAAAGGAACAGGTAATCCCTGTTAGGATCATCTAAATTATCCGCATTTACATTTAAAAAATTGGTATACAAGTAAACGATCAGGTCGACAGCCGAAAGCGATGCGCCTGTAAAGCAGCCGCCATCAGTAGACATGCGCACGATATGCTCGCGTACATTTAAGGCAATGGCTTCAAGCTGTGTATTGGTATATTTTTTATCCATATTAAGCGATATTCATTTCGCCGGGAGCATTTTTTGTTTGCCCTGCCGAAACTGTTTTTAATTCATCCAAATGATTGCGATACCAGTTTACGCCGGCGTATTGTGCATTCAATTGGTATATTTCAGGTTTATTTTTGAGCAGATCGAGGATATCATCACACGAAAAGTCATTTTTCGCAGCATACAGTTCTTCAAATACCCGTTTTATAAATTCATAGTCTCCGGCATAATCAATGGTAAAACGGTGCGACATGGAATAATCCAACCCTGCAGACCAAATTAAATTACCGATCCTGAATTTATCCTGATTTTCCCATATATAAGGCGTGGTATGCTCCAATTCAAGTTGTTTCGTAGCATTTTGCCAGGCTTTTCCGAGGCATTCGATGGTCATTATTTCCACATCATTACCATCAGGCCAGGTTGCCGGGTGCAGGTTGCTCACATAGTCGAACTCACCATCGTTTTCAAAAAAATAATCCAGCGCCTCATCAACTATAAGTGGGTCGATAAGCGGGCAGTCCGATGGTATTTTTAGCACCACACCGGCATTGTGTAGCTTTGCCGCCTTATAATGCCTGTCGAGCAGGTTGTTCATACTGCCGCGGTAACAAGGCAGGCCCAGGTTTTTTGCTTCCTGTTCTATAATGTCATCTTCTTTGCTAACGGTTGCTGCAATTACTATAATTGCTTTGTGGCGTATCATTTGCAGGCGCTCTATCATCCGCGCCAGCAAACTTTTGCCCAGCAAAGACATCATCACTTTGCCCGGCAACCGGGTTGACGACATCCTGGCCTGAACAATTATTACTACGCTCTCACTCATAAAACTTAAATTAATGCAAATTCGGGCTGCACAAGTAATGCCATTTTTTCCTTTACCTGTCTCCTGCGGTTATAATGGCGCATAAATTGTTTTTTGTCGCCTTTATACATTGCATAACTCCGGCACACATCTGCTATATTTTTTGCAGATGTACCCCCATTCTGCAATGGCAACAACCTTTTCAATTCATCTACATCGAACCATGAGTGTACTTTTTTTCCAAGCGCAATGCCGGTATATACTACCGTTGAATATTGGGTTATCAGTTCGCAGCAGTTGGCAATCATCTGGTTTGTATTGCCGCTGCGGTATATTAGTGTGCCCTTAGGGGCATATTTGCGTATCTCTTTTTCAGCTACCTCAAAATTCTCGTTAGGGTGCAGCTTAAAAAGCAACCGGCGGCCATTGGCTATTTTAACTGCCTTTTTTATAAACGCGGGGCGGTTCTCATAACGGAAGGTTTCGCGCATATCAGTTGTAGCCACCATTACATAATCTTTGTGTGGGAAATCATTATCCCTTGATTGTTGAAGATTATCATAATTGGGTATGCCTGTTACAATTATTTTCCCGCTTTCGGTACCATTTAAACTAAACAGGTTTTTATACCCATCGGATGCCGCACAATAAACATCACAAATGTTTGTAGAGCCGTTAGGCGCGGTGTTACCGCTTAAAAAAGGCGGTAAATGCAAAGTTTTAACAATACGTGTGAGAATAGTTTTCCGGTCGGTCATCCCTTCCTGTACAAAAATGGTCTTTGCTTTACGCATCCTGGCCGGTATCATCATATCGGTACAATACACCACAACGTCGTAAGTATTCAGCTTAGCGCCGTAATCTATTTGCAAACCATGAGACTTTAAATATTTTTCTGAATTATGCCTGAACTGACCGGATAATATCGTACCGTTAAGCATCCCGGTACGTTCTGCAAGAAAATTAATCAAAGGAGAATCGGTAAATACCTGGCTGAACCAGCAATCAAAATCAGACAACTCACCAGCTATCTGGTGCATTTGAGTTGTTTGATTAATTGAGCCCGTAATAAATAAAAGTTTCTTCATTCAAGGGGTATTATTACGATATACGAAGTTAAATATGATATTTTAAATATTAAAATATCACTAAACTATGGGTATAGCTTTTAACCAATAATAATTTAATATTATCAAATTATTAACCGGTATATAATCTTGTATATCAGCGGGTAATACTTAATTAACGTTAGCGTAAACTTTGAAATCATATAGCAGAAAATGTCTTAGATTTGACAATTGATCGGTATTTATTAAATCCACCCCACAGTTTAATAGTTCCTGCCAAACTATTTTATTTTCGGGCGAGGCCCACAGGCGTACTTTTTTATGCAGGCGATGGGCAGCATTTACATAGTCGCATAAATTTGTCTTTTCTGGTGGTGGCATAGGCCCATCACCTGCCCAATTGAGCAAACGCGAGTAGCGGCAACTGGCCGTTTGATAAAAATTCCGGTTAGCGGTATCTTTCTTCGCCTGCATCAGGTCTTCATCCACAAAAGCGATACGTTCATTTTCTTTTCGCAGCAGGTTAACAGGTTTATGGCCTGTTAATACGATGGTTATCTTCCCCTGTATAAATTCACCATTTTTACTCGACGACAGGATAGGTTTATATTGCTGCAACAGTTTTTCTAAAGCGATATACGTTCTATCAGCTCCGGATTTTATATCGATCATCAGCATTATTGGGTAATCAGGACAATTGCCATGTTTATTGACGCCGTTTATACAATCGGCTAATGGCTTAAGGTAAAGGCTGTCGAGTGTTTTGTGCATCCTTAGCCGGGGCAGTACATGCGCTACAACCAGTTTGTTATCCCGCAAATAAATGTCGGCCTCGATGTGGGTAAAACCATTGTCGAGCGCATCGTATAAAGGCCGTTTATGCCAGTAATCATTATGTGCGTAGGCGTTGGGCAGTGGAACGTTTTGGGGGTAAGCTTTAAGGCTGATAAAAATCGGCAGAAGTATGATCAATAATGTAATGCGCCTGGGGTAAATACTCGCGGGTTGCATCGCTTTTATTATTTGATACAAATTTAAAGGGCGTTCATTACGCCATTGTTAACTAATAGTTATGTGTTAACAGATTGCGAAAAATACTTATTCACCTATCAACAGGCACTTTTAAACCGATGCCGTTGAACAATAAAGGCCTTTCCGTAATCCGAAAAGGCCTCGTCCTATATTCAAATAATATCATTCTTACTCGTTGTTGCCGCTTACCGTTTTTACCAAGCGCCCGTGTTCGCTAAAGTATAGGGTTTCATTGTCGACAGAACCGGCATTTTCGTACGCCGTTTTGTTCCCACTGTTATTATCAACCCTTAGACGGTACATATTACTTTGCGACGGCATTTGTATACGTGCCATATTATCAACATAATAGCTTGCATACTGACTGTTTTTTAATGCCGAACGTACGTCATAAGGCAGGGTCGACAGGTGTTTGATATTTCTTTCGCTGCTAAGCCAGTTACCATCGGCCGAATAATACGCTTGCCAGTCGCGCTTGTTATATTTGAACCTGGCCACGTATTCACCTTTTTCCATGCTCCATTTTTTCAAATTAGCCTGTGGATATTGATTGCCGAAAGCAGTGCGCACAATTTGAGGGGCCTGTATGGCCTTGTTTTGTGCAATAGCATTGTATGATAGCACCCCTATTGCTGCAATAAGGATGAACGATTTTAAATTTGAAGTTTTCATAGCTTTTTATAATTAAAAATTAATGGATAAACAACTATTCTAAAAACGATAGTTATTATTTAAATACGGGTACACCAGAAATAAAAATTTCCGTAACGACCGGCATCAAATCCGGAGTACCCGGCAAAAAAGATATGAAAAATGATGATCGGGCAAAAAAAAGGTAAAGTATGGTTTGTTTCTCCATAAAGTATGCAGAGAATTCATTCCAGTCAAATGCTGGATGAAAAAACCACAACCCTGCTTTACTAAAACTTTTTCAGACTTATTATTATTGGCAATACACCTGCTTGTGCGGATAAGGCTATATATGAGTTGTGTATCTGTTTTTATACGCCCGGTATCAGCTTTGCTACGGGCATATTGAAATTCGGGCGCAAAAAAAAGAAATGCTACGGCTATGAAAAAATACACAACCATTACCATTAATGCAGCGCAACGAATAAAAATATGCTTTTTTAGCCTTTTCATCATTATTATACGTTACAATTTCTGTACCATTCAAGCTTGTATTTACATTAAGTTTTAATTATGAATTGTGATGAAATAGCTGAAATTTAACACTAACATTATTGTCTTTTCTGTATTACATTTTTTACAAATACCATAGTAAATAAATACCCTATATTTATTTGTTATGAAGTTGGTTAAACTTTTGCTTACGCTGATAGGGTTAGGTGCTGCATTTAGTATGTATGCACAGACTACCGGCGCCAGCTGCCCGCCGCCTAATATTGGTTTTGAAAACGGCACATTTCAGAATTGGCAATGTGATACAGGCGGCATTAGCTCAAGCGGGACAATACAGGTACTACCTGTTGCACCGGTTGATAACAGGCAAACCATGATTGGTGCAAACTATTATCCGTCCACCGACCCTTACGGAGGTTTCCCTACCTTATGCCCTTACGGGGGAAATTATTCCATCAGGCTTGGCAACGAACAGGTGGGTGCAAGGGCCGAAAGGGTTTCATACACCTTTACAGTTCCGCCAACTGCCAATATTTACGACATAACTTTTTATTACGCAGTGGTACTTCAAAACCCCCATCACGAAGCATTTCAGCAGCCAAAATTTACAGTAAATACGTTTGATATTACCGACAGCGGCGCAGACACAGTTGTTAACCCCAAAAATGGCAGTGGAGGGCCCCTGCAAATTGGCTGTGCATCATTTGAATTTGTTGCGTCATCAGATTTACCGGGGTTTAAACTATCAAAAGTACCCGATGTCGACTCTGTATTTTATAAAGACTGGGCGCCTTCAACTATTCACCTCCAGGGCTATGCAGGGAAAACAATGCGTTTAGAATTTACCACTAACGACTGCACGATAGGCGGCCATTTTGGCTATGCCTACCTCGACATTAATGAAAATTGTACACAGGCTGTTACAGGGAATACGTATTGCACCGGGCAGAAATCGGTTACGCTGCTGGCACCGGGGGGATATGGAAATTATTTGTGGTACACAGGCGACCTATCCCAGCAATTAAGCAGTTCACAGGGGCTAACCATCTCCCCACCCCCGCCCGATCAAACAAAATATGCTATTGTTCTTATCCCATTTGCCGGATTAGGGTGCCTGGATACCATTTACACTACCGTTAGCGCTGTAAATTCGGGATTTACATTTGCTGTACAGGACACTGTTTTCGGCTGTGTTGGCAGCACTGTAGACCTTACTGCACCATCGGTCACCGCAGGGAGCAGTAGTAACCTTACATATACTTATTTTACCGATTCATTAGGGACACAATATTTGTATAAGCCGCAAAGTATTTCCGCAAGCGGCACCTACTACATCAGGGCGCAAAATCCTGAAGGATGTATGAACCTTTTGCCGGTACAGGTTATAATTGGAAACCCCATATTAAAAGTTACCAACCCGGCTGAAGTTACTTACCCGGCAACAGTTGATCTGTCGTTAACATTTACGCATTACCAGGGGGTAACTTATACCTATTTTACTAATGCAGCGTTGACCAGCCCATTTACAAACTACCAGTATGCCGACAAAGGCGGCACCTATTATATAAAGGCTACTGACAATAGAACAGGCTGTATAAGCAGTGCGCCGGTAACCATTGTGATAGGACCGCCGCCACCGCCAATTGTACAGGCAGTAAACACCTTTACACCAAACGGCGACGGCATAAATGATTTTTTTGAAGTTACGATAACCGGCTTCGGTGCGTTTAACTCATTAAAGGTATTCAATAGGTACGGGCATCTGGTATTTCAAACCAATTCAAAAGATGTACCCTGGGATGGCACCAGTAACGGCAAACCGATGCCGCCGGGTACCTACTACTGGCTTTTTGAAGGCCGCAATACTTATTACAATACCAAAGTGGTGCAAGGCGGCCCTATAACTTTGCTCCGGTAGGGAAATTATACTCAGGCGCCTGCTTTCAATATCACCGACCCTATAATAAATTCAAAAAGGGTTTCGGTGCATTGCTGCACGGTGTAAGATGAAGTATCTAACCGGAGGTCGGGATTTTCGGGTATATCAAAATGGTCATTAACACCAGTAAGGTTATAAACCTTGCCCGGAGCGCCATCAGGCAGGAATGCCTTCCTGTACAATCCTTTGGTATCACGTTTTTTCAGTATCTTAACCGGGCAATCTACATAAACGAGCTGCATCTCCGGGAATTCATTTTTCAGTTCCTGCCTTACCTCTTCATAGGGGTTGATAGCACTGATGATAGTAATAATACCGTGCGATGCAAACTTATTGGCTACAAACGCCAGCCGGCGGATATTTTCGCAGCGGTCGTCTTTACAATAAGAAAGATCTTTGCTGATCACCTGACGGTATTCATCGCCATCTACAATTTCAACCGGCAGGCCGATTTCATCAAGTTTAAGTTTCACACTGTTGGCGAGGGTAGATTTACCTGCGCCTGATAAACCGCAAAATAAAAATATCATAGTAGTAGAGAGTTTAGTTTGTATCTTAATAAATATCAGAATTACCCGTTACCTGCCTAACAGTGTATCGACATCCGATAGAATTGTATCGATGAATGAACACTTTCAGGTACGAAAAAACCCGGCGGCTTATAAAAAGCCGACCGGGCACACTCGCTATGAAAAAAAATTACCGTTAATGCAATGTTATTGCTGTTACAAAATCACCACTGCTATCAAACCGCACATCGTAATTGGTACTGTTTTCGGTGATCAGCACATCGTATCCTGCTATCGCACCTTTATTGTTTAGGACAAATGCCCCATTGAATACATAGCCCGGATAGGTGGAGGTGAGATAAGTTAAAATTGCTGTTGGCAGCTTATCCTGTACTATCGGCATTGGCGCAGGGCCCGGAGGCTGAATTTCCATACGGTTAATAACTTTGCCGCTCGCTGAAATATCAGTTGAATACAGGCCTTTGTCTTTACTGATAAGGATGTAAGTAGTATCCGGCGTTACCGATGCATGCAGCAATGTATCATCGGGATAAGCATTTTCAAAAGAACTTAATACTGTTGAAGGGATAGCCGATAACGCTATGGTATCCTTCAATGTGCCGTTGCGGTTGCCGAAAGGTGCGCCGGGTTGCCATGGCTTACCATGCATCTGGTTACCATCCTGCTGCTCTAAAATTTTTTCAAAAATACCTGCGGCAGTAAATTTTAAGCCAACCGGCGCACCATCGTATTCTATAACAACAATGTAATCGGTAGTAGTGCCCACGCTGTCGACTATTTTAAAAGCAGTTTTAAATGTATAGCCCGAATAGTTAGCGGTTAAATAAGTGCCGATGGCCGATGGCAGGCTGCTAAATGCAACGCTATCTTTTTTGCTGTGCGGCGGGAAGCAATTCACCATAAAAATGGTGTCTTTAGAGGTAGAACTAAATGATGTTACCGCAACTGCAATACTGGTTGATGTGGTAACGCTGGTAGTTGTTGTTTTTGTTGCGGTTGTAGTGCTTGTGCTTTTTGTTGCATCCTTTGTACAGGATGAAAAAACAAATAGCATTGCTGCTACAGCCGCCACGATGGGGTAGTAAATTGTTGTTTTCATTTTAATTGCTTTTAACAGGGGTTTAATAATCATTATCAGAACTGATGCCTCAAATGTATGTTGCTGTTTTAAGCCATTTAATATTGTGTCGGTGAACGGCTTTTTTGAGTCGACAAATAATCAGGAGGCCATTAAATAGTCCATACCGGGTACCAATGTGCCCATATCATAAGGCTTAAGGAATATTGCCTGGCAGTTGTATTCGGCCGCTTTGATCTTACCGGAGCGCTTTGCCGAGATAACGATCACAGGTACTGGGCGCAATTGCGGGTGATTATTGAGTTTGTTACAGATGCCGGTGCATTTATCCGCCAGCATACGGTAGTCCATTACTACAAGGTCGGGATGGTAAGCCAGCGCCTGGTCATACACATTAACGGCATCGTTTATAATTAAAATTTCCCAGTTGCCGGTTTGCAAAAGGTCAGCTACAGCATCCATCATGCTGTTGTCCTTGTCGAGTAACAATATCTTTTTTTGGTCTTTTAAAAGTTTCATGAGCTTGCTATTTATATCGAATATCCGCACTCTCTTGTCGTTAAAAAATGGTATGCCGATGAAGGGTTCAATTGTATCGACGAATGCGCCAAAAAAAACAGAATAGCTATATATACCTGATATATTGAACTTTATATCAATCACAAAAGATAAAAACCCAAAAAAAGAGCGCTGCCTGAATGCCTTATTTCTCAAAAAAAGCGCGATTGGTCGATACAAACGATGTATTGAACGACACCCGATAATTTTCTGCAAGCGGCCCAAGTTATCTCACCAAATACCTAAAGATAAAGTTTATGAAACACACAGAAAAAATGGCAATGCTGCTGATACTGTTGATCAGCGCCTGCAAACCCAGCTTATACAACACACCGAAAACACGGGCGGCCTCGGTAAAAAGTTTAATACCGCCCGAAGGCATGGTGTATATCCCATCGGGTACATTTCTATATAAAATTATGGGTAACGACAGCGCCGAAAAAAGGATGGTAAGCGTAAGCGCCTTTTTTATCGACAAAACAGAGGTTACCAATAAACAATACCAGGCCTTTGTAAATTGGGTTGCCGATTCGGTAGCGGTTACCGATTATTTGCATGACGATTCTTTCTTTCTACCGGCTACGGGTGCTACTGTTGGCTCAACAGGCAAAGAAGTTCGGTTGATAAACTGGAGCAAGATCACCCGCATTTCGCCACTATGGAAAAAAGCCCCTGCCGAAATAAAGGAAAAACTGGCCCCGATGATGATCATGCATAACGGCGCACGGGTGCCAAACCCCGACCTGCTGGTTTACCGCTTTTATTATGTACGGATGGATGGCATTAAAAACGACGAATATGTAATGGATACCGTTGCGGTTAGCCCGCACGAGTCGGTATGGTCGGCTGATTTCCCTAACGCGCAAATGACTGTTATGGATGCAAATTATTTCAGCAACCGGGTATACCAGTACAACCCTGTGGTGGGCGTTAACTGGAAACAGGCCCGCGCCTATGCCGATTGGCGCAACACACAAGTGCGGTACCTGATAAAGAATAATCCAAACCTGCGCAATTTCAAGCTCAGCTTCAGCCTGCCTACCGAGGCGCAGTGGCAATATGCTGCCGAAGCCAAGCTAAACCCCGACGATACGGTTGAGCGCACGGTAAAAACAACCCTGAACGAGAAAACCGGCCAGGAACAACTCTCGCTCAACTTTAAGCAGGGCGAAGGCATGTACGCCAGCGACGGGGCCACATTTACACTGCCGGTTACTTCATATACGCCAAACGCCTTTGGGATTTATAATATGGCCGGCAATGTATCGGAGTGGGTTTTGGATGCGTTCAGCCCTTCGGCCTCGCAACTGGTAAATGACCTCAACCCGGCACTGCTGTATGATGCTACCAGTAATGATGCGGCCACTATGCGGCGCAAAGTGGTAAGGGGCGGATCGTGGAAGGATAACGGCGATATGCTGAACACCGATACCCGCAGCTTTGAAGACCAGGATGCCGTGCATTCCTATATCGGATTTCGTTGCGTAATGGCCGGTTTCGAGCTCACAAACGACCAGGTAAAAACAAGGAAATACGCTAAAAAATAAACACCATGAAAATTATAAAAGAAATATGCATAGCCCTTCCATTAATGTTATGGCTGGGCCTGGGGGTAGCTTTTGCGCAGGGCATGAGCAAAGACAGTACCCTTACCGATACATTGCCCGCTTTTGATAATTACCTGCAGCCGGTTAGCCAGGGAAAAGCAAAACCATTCTCCTACCCAAAAATCAGCCAGGCAAACATACGGTTGTATGCACGGGTATGGCGGGTTATTGACCTGGCAGATACTGCTAACGCGATACTAACCGTGCCCGGACACTCCCTCATGGAAGCCATTATGAAGGGGCTGGATAGCGGCAAGCTTACGCCCTACGAAAAGGATGATTTTAAGACCCGCCTTACCGTTAGACAAGGTGAGCAGCGCTTTGCCGATTCGGTGCTGGTGCCAAAGTTTGATAAGGATGGTAATCAAATATCATCAAAAATGGTATTGAACGAGTTCAATCCCGATAAGATCAAAAAATTCAGGATTGAGGAAGACGTGTTTTTTGATAAGCAGCGGGGAAGGCTGGATACGCGCATTATCGCCATAGCCCCCATGATGCCGATTACCGGCGATGCAAACCTGCCCGAAAACCTGGCCACTGCGCCTGCTTTCTGGCTCTACTTTCCGCAGCTACGCTATGCGCTGGTGCAGGATGATGTGAGCGACCCGGACAAGAACATATTTGATGTAACCATGGATGATGTGTTCATGCAGCAAAAATTTAAATCGTACCTGGTTGAGGAGTTTTCGCCGGGTGGTGTACAAACTGGGTTACTTGACCCCGGCAGCCCGGAAGCACTAAAACTCGACCAGAAAATTGCCGACCTAAAAAAGAATATATGGAAGGCACCTAAAGGCGTGGACGAAAAAAAGTTAATGCAGCCATCAGCTGCCGATGTAAGGAGGAAAAACGATGAGAACCCAGTCAAAACAAATTAGCGGTATCAAATGGATATTGTTGATTACAGGTATGCTTTATTGCAGTTCAAAAGCCGGCGCACAAGTGCTGCCGGAATACAGCGCATTCCCAACCTCGTCAATAGGGCTTCAATTTGGCGAACAAGGTGTGGGATTATCAGGCTCATTCAGCTTTGCACGGTCATTTGAGGCAAGATTAGGATTTAGCGCTGTGCCGGACATAACCGTGCTTTATAACAGCCGGAACCTTAAAATTGACCGTACTGCGGTTTATGCCCTTGCCGACTGGCAGCCACTCTACGGGAATTATGAATGGTTCGCACGCAAGTGGTTCATATCAACCGGTTTTGGCTATTATTTTACCAACCAGCTTTACCGCGAAGGTATGGCCAAATGGAATATACCTAATTATTATACATACCTGTCGCGATACAGGCCATATATCGGTACAGGGCTTGGGAATATCCACCTGGTTGGGGAACTCAGGTTACGGCTCGACCTGGGAACTTTTATACCTACCAATGGGCCAATCTCAGGTTACGAAAATAAAACCAATACGATAGTCGACGGCTTGAAAGGTGCATTGCCGGGCCTTAATACGGCAGCCACATTTTATATAAAATTCTGACCGGTAAAAAGCCGTTCAACAGAGAAATTCAGGATACAAAAACAAAAGAAAGGAGGACAAAAATGCAAACGCTAATAAGAATATATAAAGAGTTTTTATGCCTAATGACATTATCGGCATTAATGGCTATTGCAGGGAGAGCAAGCGCCCAGGTACTGCCTGATTACAGCGCTTTTCCGCAATCGTCGTTAAGCCTGGGTGTCGGCACACAGGGGTTGGATGTACAGGGCAATTATAGCTTTGCCAGGATGTTTAATGCCCGCATAGGCTATAACAGCATGCCATTCAGCTTCGAATACAATGGCAGGCAGGCAGTTTTTAACCGTAATTCTGTCTTCGCCATTGCGGATTGGCAGCCCGAATATGGCGGCGGCAGCTGGTTTGAGCGTAAATGGTTCATCTCAGCTGGGATAGCTTATTATCTCGATAATTCGGTATACAGGCAGGGTATCGGTTCCCTGCCCGACTATACCATTTACATGGCTAAGCTAAGGCCCTATTTTGGCACGGGCCTCGGTAACATCCCCTTGTCGCATACCCTGAGCCTACACTTCGATTTGGGTTACTTTATACCACTGCAAGCCCCTACATCTACCTATGATGACAAGGCCGACAAAGTACGCGATGGCCTGCGGGCCCTATTGCCTGGCCTTAATGCAGGGGCTGGTATCAGCATAAAACTTTAATTATTAACAACTAAAAATTATCAATCATGAAAAAGACAAAAAAATTCAACGGGCTGCATGTAGCAATCTCATGGGGCGCCAGCATAGTAATACTTGGTGCAATGTTCAAGATCAACCACTGGGGTGGTGTAATGGGTACTTATATGATAGGTTTAGGCCTGTGTGTAGAGGCCATACTATTCTTTACGCTCGGCTTTTTCCCGCCTGCGCAGGAACCGGCCTGGGAAAAAGTGTATCCTGAGCTCGACCCTGATTTTGAAGGCAATTTACCGGCGCGAAAATTGGCTGTTGTTAATGGCGGTGCGGCGGCGCTGGATAAAATGCTGGCCGATGCGGATGTTAACCCCGAAAGCATCAACCGGCTAGGCGAAGGTCTTAAGAAGTTTACCGAGAAGGTAGACCGCATCAATACTATCTCCGACGTTTCGCTGGCAACAGATGAGTTTTCAAACAAGCTGAAATTTGCAGCTTCAAAATTCGACCTGCTGGGCATCACCTTCGAAAAAGCATCGGCCGGCATGGCGGCTGTGGTCGACAATCATTCGGGGATGGATGCTTACTATCAGCAGGTATCGAAACTCACCTTCAACCTGGCGCAGTTAAATACACTTTATGAAGACGAGCTTAGGGGCGCCGATGCCAACCTGCGTCGGGTAAATAATTTTTATTCAGGCTTGAGCGATGTGCTCAGCAACCTGAATGAATCCACAAACGACAGCCGGGTATTTAAGGACGAGGTGGGCAAACTGGCAAAAAACATATCGGCATTGAATGCATTTTATGCTAATATGCTGGCTGCCATGAACCAGCCACGAATGGGATAATGCGGGACAACGGTTTAGTATTAACATTTTAAATATAAAACGATGGCAGCTACAGGAAAAGAAACTACCAGGCAAAAAATGATCAATTTCATGTACCTGGTATTGCTGGCAATGCTGGCCCTGAATATATCAGAAACCATTTTAGACGCGTTTAAAACGATTAACGATAGTCTTACTGCTTCAGCAGCAAATGTTGGTAATTCAATACAGCAGCAATTTACCGCCTTTGAGCAAACCCGGCTGAAGGAATCGCCCGAACGGGCAAGGCCGATTTATGAAAAGGCAAAGCAGGCACAAAGGGTGAGCCAGGAACTGGACGACCTGATAAAATCAATAAAGTCAGAGCTTATCAACCAGAGCAACGGCTACGATGACAGGACCGGCGACCTGAAAGAACGGGATAACATGGATATTGGTTATGACGTGATGATAAACAAAAAAAGGGCATCTGCACTAAAACAAAAGATAAATGACACACGTGAGCAGTTGCTCAGCCTGCTGGATGATAAAGACAGGCAGCTGGTTTCATTTACGCTCAATGCGAACGACCCGGCTAAGCCCCGCGAAAATGTGCGTCATTGGGAAGGGTTGAATTTTGGCGAAGGCGTACCGCTTACCGCCACGTTCACCATACTCTCACGCATACAGGCTGATAACATGAATGCCGAATCGGAAGTAGTTAAAAAGATCCTGGGTAAAATGGACCAGGCCGTAGTTAACCTTGACAAATTTGAGGCGGTGGCCGTTGCGCCCACCTCCTACCTTATCCAGGGACAGCCTTACACCGCCGAGGTTTTTTTAACCGCGTATGATTCCCGCTCAAAACCGGATATTGAAGTTGGCGGCAGCCCTATAACGGTTAACGATGGCCGGGGGATATACAGTGCATCCACATCGCGCGAGGGCGTGTTTAACTGGCAGGGCACTATCCATATAAAACAAACCGACGGTACCATAAAAACCTATACCACGCCCGAGCAGCAATATATCGTATCGCGGCCGACGGCGGTGGTATCGCCTGATAAGATGAATGTGTTTTATATCGGTGTAGACAACCCGGTTTCGGTATCTGTGCCTGGCATTCCGTCGAGGGATATCCGGGTAAATATTTCCGGGGGGTCGATGAACGGCTCAAACGGGAAATATAATGTGCGGGTAAACGCGCCGGGAACCTTAACAGTAACCGTATCGGCAGAACTGGCCAAAGGGCGTACGGAATTGTTAAGCCACACCCTGTTCAGGGCGAAAAGGATACCCGACCCGGTGGCGAAATTCTCGGGCAGATCAGGCGGCAATGTGCCTACCGTGGCATTAAAAGCCCAGGATGCCATATTTGCATCGCTTGAGAATTTTGATTTCGATGCTAAATTCAGGATAACCCATTTTAGCCTGATCATAGCCAATCCGAGAGAAACGGCATCGGTACAAATTACTTCGGGCAACGAGCTGAATAGTGAAATGCACTCGGCCCTATCGGCAATAAAACCCGGTGCGAGAATAATATTTGACAATATTATTGCTGTGGGGCCCGATGGCGAGCCGAGGCAACTGGCGCCCGTTGCATTAACTGCTGATTGATAAAGTGATGTGTTTACGTTTAAGAACGTTATTAGACAGTTTACAATTTTCACGAAACGTTCCTATGGAACGTAGCCGGTATACGCCAACTATACTACCCACGAGACACCCCTCCGGGGTGAAAGAGTTACCTTGTTCCGTAGGAACATTTCGTGGGTAGCCAAGCGACATATATTTATTACGTTCCATAGGAACGTTTCGTGAAATGTCAGCTGATAGGCTATTGCTCTCTGCGTTTCCTGTGTAGAATTTCCTGTGTCCGACGTGGCTTAATTACCCACGGAGTTCACAGGAATACACAGGTTCAATAGACATTAGTGGCTTGAACGGTTCAAACCGTCCGTGCAGGATTCATCACCGGGTTTAATGATGAGTGCTTTTTCGAAGTAGGATTTTGCTGCAGCTTTCTGGCCATCCATCAGGCAGGCCCAGGCCAGCATCTGGTTGCCATCATAATCATAAGGATAAAGCGTGGCAACTATTTTAAAGCATTTTACCGCGGTAGCATATTGCTTGCGGTTATAATAGATCATCCCGGCCCAATAGTTCGCTTGTGTATTTTGCGGGTCGATCTTAATAATATCAAGGTATTGCTGCAACACCTTATCCCAGCCTTGCAGAAACGATAAAGGCTTTATATAGCCGAATTTTGCTTCGATGGATAGAGGACGCAAGGCTACAGCCTTGCTATAATAGCTTTGCGAGGTAGTATAGCTTTTATTGAGGTAATTAAGCCAGCCGAGGCGGATATTTATCTCGTAGCTGTCATCGGAGTAATAAGGCATAACGTCGCTTATGGCAGCCGCGTAGTTTTTATTGGCTTCATCCACATAGCTGTTATGAAATGCCTTTTGCAGTACCTCATTTGATTGCGCCGACACATTCAGGGCACAAAACAACGTAATGCAAAAAAATAATATCTTCTTCAGAACCTCCATAATATCCCGGCTGTTATCGAATCCTGGTTATAATTGATTTTTTGTACATCATCCTGCTTTTTTTCATAGGTATAGCTTAAATGCAGCATTAAATGCTCATTCAGTTCAATATAACCTGTTTCGGCTAATTTAAGTTTTGTTGCATCAAAAGTGTTGTAAATATACAATCCGTCGGCTTCAATATAATCATCAAGGTTACCAAATGTTGCCGATGATTCCAACCATAATCCATTAAGCACTTTAAATCCAATAGTTTCGGGAAATATGAAATTACCGCTGGTGTTTTCACGCCGGTACGACACACCCGAAATAAAATACAAGTTTAAATTACCCAATGGATTAAAAAATATGCGGCCACTGTATTGCGTTACTTTATCACTAATGAGGTGCCCGGCATCCACATCGCCCTGCAAATTAAAATAAGGCGTTGCATAATTCAGACCGCCGGTAAATAAATTGCTGTGGTATTTATCGGTTTCGTAATCGGTATATAAATAATGCCAGCCGCCTATGAGTGTTACCTTATCAAACAGCGGGTAGCTCAATTTCAGGAAATAGTCTGATTGGCGGTCGATATTCTGCCGCCATTTGCGGTCATGGAAATCATAAATATATTGCCCGAAGTAAGAAACAGCTTCAAATACCTGCAACTTACTGAACAGGCGGTTACTAATATCAAACTGCGTGTATGAAGCGTTACCACGGTAAGGATCATCCGCTATCTTAAAACTGCTTTCCAGCCCTATGCTAACCAGGCCGTTACGCCCGGCATGCAGCAGCTTTACCGAATTAGAGTCGAGCTTTGCCAGTTGCGCACCTGCAAGCGCTTCATTATCCAAATATTTATAGCACAGGTACAAGTAATAACGGGCGGTTTGGTTATTGGGGTTATTTTTTAAAACAACGGTATAATCCTTTATCGCCTCGCTGAAATCGCCCAGCATAAACTGCGCATAACCTATTTTTAGCCGCAGGCCGGTATAATCTGCCCCGTTAGCTATGTAGTAGTTGCCTTTGGCCACCACTGCCTTCCAGTTAGCGGCAGTCATCAGCGAATCGGTAGTGCTATCCGCAGCGGCAAAAGGCTTGTTCTGTGCACGCAAACACAGCGGTAACCCACACAGCAAAACGATCAATAAGTATTTCTGATATCCCATTTTGCTTCCAGTTTAATATTGCTTGTGTCGAACATAAAATCATGTATCCCGTCCTGCCCTATATATACCGTTGTTTCAGCCAATTGGCGTGGCTTGCCAAATAGCCATCTAATTTGCCTGCTTTGAATAAGCACCCTGTCTGTTGAAATTGTAGTTTGGGCAGCATAATCCACTTTTATAAATTGAAAAAATGGCGCTACCAGGTCGTTAACCCACATTAGCGGCGTTTTTAAAAAATGCTGTAAGGGGAACGTGTCTGCAACACTGCTATCGGTATTATAGGCAAAAACCACTTTGTAGGCAGCCTTGTAGAACAAATACAACAAAGAATTTTTGGTACCGTAGTAAGCCGTAAAATAAAAGGTAGTGCCATTGTTTACAAAATAAGCATAAGTATCCCGTTCCTTACTGTGCAGGTAAGTTTCATTCCAGGCATCGGCGCCGGCTTCAAACGTTTCTGTCCTGTCATCAGAGGCGGTTACTGTTACAGTAAATCCGGGTTGAAAATTGAAGGCATCCTTTAAAAGGCCATTAATGCCTACCGGGCTAACAGTTTCGCCTTCGTCAGGTATTGCGAACGAACATAGCTTCTTTACAGTTTCCGGCTGTGTGATATAATAAGAAAAAGGATAGCTTAAGGTTTTTGACCCGATACCCGGCGTTGCCTGTAACTGGAAATGCAAATGCGGCTCAGGTGAGCGGCCCGAACTGCCGCAAAGCGCTATGATATCGCCTTGTTTTATACTATCCCCCGTTTTTATTTTGATGGATGATTTTTTAAGGTGCGATACTTTGGAGTACAAACCTGCTGTGTGGCGGATAACAATACTGTTCCCCCAGTTGTCCTTCATATTGGCGTTTCCTATTTCATTATCTTCAATATGGTCGGCTACCGAAACCACCACCCCATCGCCGCAGGCCAGTACAGGTTTACCATAGCAATAATAATCCTCGGGGCGGGTACCTTTATTTTTGTAGGTACGTTCGTCATCATCCTCAATCACAAAATCCAGCGCCTGCGCCCATTCATTTTTATGGGTGATGCTGCCATCGTAGCCTTGCGATACCTTCCACGTGCCCATAAAAGGCAGTTTAAAGTTGAAGTATTTGTAATCGTTCAGCCTTTCTTTACCATTGAGATATTGATACAGATTGATCTCTGGCGAGTAAAACTGGATGGGCGTTAGCACCGTTTTTGATGAAAGCCCACGTATATTAAAGAAATAGATGAGCAGGATAGTAACGAGGCAAAAAGGCAGTGACAAAACGGGCAGGTCATGCGAGCCGGCAATCTTTGTAAGGGCGATGATGAGCAGGATAACTAATGGTATGATAACTACCGCCCATAAATAAGAACGAAAAGACGGCACTACGAAAAAGCTGCCTATGGCCATTGCCGCAATAATGAGGTTACTACCCAAATGGTAATAGCTCAGTCCTTCAGGAAATACGCCTGTGAAACGGTTAAACAGGCAGGCGGTAATAAACCCGATGACAGCAGTTGAAAATGCAATACGCGAGTGAATGATCAAACCGATCGCTATGCACAACCCCACAATAGCATTGTTCTGGAACAGCATGGCGCTTAACGCGCGGAAGAATAAATCAATATAGAAAGGGAAGCTGTGTATATTGAGGTGCATTGCCGTAGCCAGCTCATACAGTATAGTGCTGCTTTTTTGCTCAAGCCCCATATTAAAAATACTGCCGGCAGCGGAAAGCACCACCCAAAATGTGATAACAAACGGCAGCGATAACATCGGCAGACCGCGTTTGATCAATAGCACATACAAACTAAGGGTAATGATAGTACACACCAAACACCCAATAATAAGCCAGGTATAAAACGCAGCATTAGGATGGTAAAAAGTACCGAAACCTATGCCAAATAACAGCGGGTTAAAGCTAAACAGTCCTTTTTCAATATCCTGCCTGTAATAACCGCCGCAAGTGGCGCAGGCAAGCGAAATAAGCACACAAGCCAAACCCGAAAGCCCGGCAACAGGGTTAACGAATGATGCAGCAAGCAAAATAAGCCCCAAAACCTTGTTTTGGGAGAAAAACAAAATAGCATAGCTGTTTACTACAGCCCTTACAAAATATGCGATCTTATTTTTCAAGGGGTTGGTTTTTATTCAAAACAGGGGTTTGTTCCATTTCATCTACGTAGGCCAGCGTTTCGGGTTTACGTAATTGTAATGTTTCGCCGCTTTCAGTTATGATAACGATAGCCGGGCGATAGGTGATAAACTGCATCCATTGCGTCATGTTATAAGCACCTACTTTATGTACCACTACATGGTCGCCGGGATCGAGAACGGGAAGATTGATATTTTCGCGTATCACATCAATATTCATACAAAGCGGGCCGTATAATGTCATCGGCTCAGTATGTGTTGAGCTGCCCTGCGCAGGCGTAACCTGGTGATCGTACCAAAAAGAGGTAAACAATGTGTTTACGCCAAAATCAAGTACGGTTCCACGCCTGCCGTTGCTCATTCTTTTATTGGCTATTACCGTGCCCAGCAAATACCCGGCATCATCAATCAATGCACGACCAATTTCCAGTGTCAGCAGCGGCAGTTCATATTTCTGAAAACCGTAATTTAGTATGGTTGTGGCAATGGCTTCGGCAAAATCATCAATGGACGGTATCGAATCGATGCCTTGTAAATGCGCACCCTTAAGCACGTTTGCCGATGGAAAGCCGCCGCCCAAATCCAGGTACTGGATGGGATTATTCAGCTGACTCTTACAGCGCATGGCCAACTCGCACATTTTTACCGTGGCTTTGGCATAAGCCGAAACATCAAGCACGTAAGTACCGATGTGGCAATGCAAACCAACCAACTGCATTTTGCTGTTGGTTACTATTTTGGTGATTGCATTCCAGGCCTCGCCGTTCTCGTAATTGAAGCCAAACCTGTCCCATTGCGGAAACAAACCCGTATCCATATTCACCCTGACGGCTACTTTTGGTTTTTTGGTTGTGGTAGCGGCCAATTCCATCAGCATATACAACTCATCAAAATGGTCTATATGGATGTAGGAACCGTTCTCAATTGCGGACAACAATTCTTCGCGTTTTTTACCAGGCCCGTTAAAGATGATTTGCGTACCATCTGCCTTATTTTTTAAGGCTTTCTGGTATTCAAAGCCCGAAACTACTTCCGCCCAGCTGCCTTCTTCGTGAAAAATATTGCAAACCGTACTGAGGTAATTGGTTTTATAGCTCCAGGCGAACTGCACTTTTGGGTAACGTGTATTAAACGCCCTTAATGCTGAGCGATAATTATGCCGGATCTTCTTTTCTGACAGAACAAACAGCGGTGAGCCAAACTTTTCAATAAGCGTTTTCACCGGCACGCCTTCAATAGTCGTAAACGCCTGTTGTTGTCTACCGGCTGCGAATTTGTTCGCCATGCCTGCATTCAGCTTTTTAATATAAGGGCGTTCGTATTTTAACTTTTGCATCGTTTTTGTCTTCATTTAAATTTCGCCAAAGGCCGAAAACTGTTGAAACCTGGCGATATCTATCACCTCGTCCCACGAATAGCGGATAAACATTTTGCCACTCTCGTAACCGGTAAATGGCTCAACAGCCTCACCCATGGCCATTTTCACCAAAGCCGTCGGCTGGTTTTGTCCGCAGACAGCCGTTAAATAAACCCACGCCGGAAAGCGCGGGTTTATCTCAATAATGTTGAAGTTTTCCCTGCTGTCTTTTATAATTTCCAGCTCAAAACCGCCTTTCCATTGCAGTGCTTTGGCAAAGCGCCCGGCCAGTGTTATCAGCCCCTCATCTTCAATGGTCACACCAGCCCAGGCTTTGCCTTTATCGGTAATGTATAGTTTGCGCATGGGCACAGCACTTATCAAATTGCCTTTGCCATCGCCTAAACCCGCAACATTTATTTCGATCCCTTTTACATATTGCTGCGCGATGACCGGCAGCCCCCAGCGGTTGCTGATATCATAAAATATCTTTTTGGCCTCATCGTCGTTATCTGCCAGCTGTGCCTCGTAGTATTTACCTTTGATAAAAAGCGGGTAGCCGAGTTTTTCGGCTGCTCCTTTTACATCACCGGCATTGTACAGGTTTATATATTCCGGCACTTTAAAACCATATTCAACAGCAAATTCATTTAACCGGGTTTTATCCCTTGCCGCCAATTGTTCCGCAGTTGGCAGATATGTTTTTATACCTTCGGCCACCAACCGGGGCGATATTTTTATAAAATTCGCCAGCTCGGCATCAAAATTCGGGATTACCAGATCGAAACCGGCTGTTTGATTTATCTCCAGCAAACGTTCTAATAAAACCGTCGAACCTGCTGCCGGATATGGGATACGATAGGTATGATCGATCAGCTTGTCCATATAAATTCCCGGCTCAAGCGCTTCATAAGCCAACCCGATCAGCCTGATATTTTCGCCATAGGCATCCTTCAACGCCCTTGCTACAGCCACGCCCGGGCCGGGGTTATCATGCGCGTTGAGGCCGGTTATGCCTATGGTTAATTTATCCGAAGCCATGATTTACAATTCGAGTAAATTAGCTTCCTTTAATTGTATCAGCCAGTCTTCCCAATCGCGGTCTAATTGTTCTGGCCGTACCTCGTAGCGTTCCAGTATACCGCCTTTTATTTCCTTTTCGGTTTTGCCGTTTTTTAGCTCGGAAAGTATTTCCGCAGCAATGGCATTGGCCGAAAATGAATCGCCCGTAGAAGGGTTAAAAATAAACCCGTTCTCGCTGGTGGCTATATTTTTTTTGAGTTTCATGGCCTTGCAAAACTTACCAATAGGCGATAAATATATAGGTTTTGAAGGTTTTTACCACTGCGTAAAATTTCGTCCATTTAATAATCGCTTATTTTTTCAGGTTGTAACCTAATTACATGCAAAAGTTAGCTATTTAAGCCCGTAAGCCATTGTTGTGTCGTTTAACCGCCAAAATGTGTCGACGAAAGGTATTGTATCTTTTACTTCGACCACTTACTGATCACATCATTATAGCTGCTGCCGACAGGCAATTCGATAGTATCCAACTGCACTTTTTTGTTGTGGATAGACCTGATGTGATTAAGCGCCACCACGTAGCTGCGGTGTATGCGTGCAAAGCTTGTTTGCGGCAATTTTTCCAGCATCTTTTTTAACGGCATAAGTGTGAGCACAGGTTTTGGCTGATCGATGAGGTGGATTTTTATATAGTCTTCCATGCTTTCGATGTATTCTATCTTCTGTACATCAATTTTTATCATCCTGTATTCCGAATACACGTAAAGGCTTTCGTGCTGCGGTTCGGTTTGCTCTGCATTTTTATAGTTTTTAAAATCCACCGCCTTATCCACCGCTTTTTTAAACCGGTCGAAATCGATAGGTTTCAACAGGTAATCTATCGCTTCCAGTTCGAAACCTTCGAAAGCAAAATTTTTGTACGCGGTAGTAAAAATGATCATAGGCCGTTTTACCAGTGACCGCGCCAATTCGATGCCTGAAATATCAGGCATATTAATATCGAGGAACAACAGGTCGACAGAGTTGCGCTGTATATATTCGGATCCGGATATGGCATCCTCAAAAGTTTTCAGCAACTTTAAAGCAGGGAGGCGCGATATGTATTCGCTTACTAAACCGAGCGCCAATGGCTCGTCATCAATGGCTATGCAGGTTAACTGGTTCATGGTTATATATTTAAAGTGAGGTTTACCCTGAATTTTCCGTCCGCATCGTTTATTACCAGGCTGTGCTTGTCAGGGTAAAGCAATTGCAGTCGTTGTTTGGTATTGGCAATGCCGATGCCCGAGCGTTCGGCTACCTGGCGGGTAAATATGCTGTTTTCGGTACTGAAGGTTACTTTATTGTCTTCAACAGAAATATGTATTTTGATGGTGCTCTTTTCTTTTTTGCTGATGCCGTACTTGAACGTATTCTCAATAAACGACATCATGATGAGCGGGGCTACCAACTGGTTTTTAACTTCGCCGCTGATTTTAAAATCGAGCGTAGTTTGCTTGCCCAACCGCAGTTTTTGCAGGTCGATATAATCGCTGATGCATTTTAGCTCATTTGAAAGTGGTACAAAATCCTGCATCACATCATCCGTAACGTAGCGCATAATGTTGGAAAGCTTCATAATGCTTTCGGAAGTATTTTGGCTATTCATTACCGAGAGCATGTAAATATTATTCAGCGTATTGAACAGGAAATGGGGGTTTATCTGCGCTTTTAAAAATGAAAGTTCGGCGCTCACTTTTTCCGATTCGGCCTTCACCATCCTTTGTTCGGTAGTGTGCCATTGCTCAATGGTTTTTACCGATAACGCCAGCGCGGTAATAATGCCAAACAATATTAAACTGATCGCATCGGTTTGGCTTGAGTGTTGCAAAAGGGAATTTATGGCCGATGGCCTTTTAACCGGCTCCTGCATGCGCAGGTCCTGGTTGGGCAACGGCCCGAACGGCATAGTAGCGGTATCCAAACCGGGACCTTTGCCGGTAAGCGTTTTTTGCAATGCCGCAATGGAATCTGCCTTTGACTGGGCGAGCACCTGCGCCTGGAAACGGGGGTTATGGCCAAGCAATTTATCAAACGGCTGCAAAAAATATACCCCACCTAACAATACCAGCGTAATGAGGCTATAAAAAATATATTTGCCTTTCAACAGGAAAAAAGGCACCAGGTACAACAAATTAAAGTAAAAAAGCAACAGGTACGTAAGGCAAAACAGCCAGTAGAACGGCGATGAAAACAACACCCAGGCACTACTTGCCTTATGCCCGCTGTTTAGAAACAACAACGGCAAAAGCAAAAATAAAAGCCAGCCCGTAAGATGTATTACAAATGTATTTAGCCTAAATCTCGACATTAGCACTGCCTTTATTATTCAATAAAGCCAAAAACCGCATATCGGCCGGCTTTTGACAAAGGCAATATAAAGATAGCACCGAAATTATTATTTACAGCAACAAGTGTCGATGAACAACTTGTTTATGCCGATGGAAATTATTTTTCCTGTATCAAAAAAATGCGAGAATCGTCGTGTTCTATATAAATTAAGATATTCCGTTCAAAACAAGTAAGCCTTCTTCCTCATCGTAAACTATCACTGATTTTACTATTATCATCGTTTTATAGTTTTAATAAATAAATGGCCGAAACTATTTGAAATCGTTCCCGGCGATAATCAAATTTACAAAAACCATACCACGTTCTCATAAAATCCGGCTTAAAAGTTATCCACGCCTGGTTGATACTGTTTTTACAACTTTTTCAAAGCACTCATTATCAGCTAAATATGTTTTTTAATCACTTAACTATTATCTTTTGCTGTTTCAGGCCTAATTCGCCTTTAAGATCAACGCCTTGCAATGTTATGGTATAATGTGCAGGTTTATCGGCACAATAAAAACTCACCGTTGCATTGCCTGCTGTATCGGTAATAACATCGGGTTCCCAATAAATAGTCGAGCGCAGATCAGCGCCGGTAATGGCCGATTTAATTTTATAGCGCGGACTATAAAACTGCTTTGGCAGCGTAGCAGCCAACGGCCTGTAATAGTACGTCCCCTGTGTTTTTTGCGTAAACGGCCCATGGCCAGAGCGCGTAGTGATTTCAATATATGCTAAAGGCTTATTGACCGGGTCGATCATTAGCGGCGAAAAAAATGTAGACGTATAAATGTTACTGTAGCCCGGGCTGTACATTATCTCAATGCCTTTTATGTCATCGGCTGTGTAAAAGTCCAGGTATCCTTTTTCAAACTCATAAAAGGCGTTTAAGCTACCGTCTGGTGTAAAAAGCCGGTTAATCAGCATCCCGTCAAACACAAAAAATACCGGTGCGTCCTGCAACATATAAATTAAGTGGGTCGAACGCCGCGGATAACCTTCATGAAAACCCTTTATTTTTTGCGCTAATAGTTGTCCAAGTGTCATCCGGCCGGCGTTAAGCATATCCTGCTCATCCAGTGTCTGATCCGATTGACCGGGGCCATTCAGGTTTTTGGAATCTTTTATAACCTTTCTGTCTTTTATTTTAACTTCCTGTAATACCCGCCCATGGCCCTGGAGCTTTTCTTCGCGTTGTTTTGCTATTGTTTGGCTATTGATATTATTTAGTAGTAACGTATCGACATCTACATACCAGGGTATAACCTTGTTGCCGGTATTCACAAAAACCGGCGGTTTAAATTCATCAACATTCACCTGCACATTCATACTTTTCCCTTTTTTGTTGCGGGCCTGTATCATAAACGACGCCGTATCCACCGGCAAAAATCCGCTGAACATAAAGCCACCATCTTTATTTGTAACCGAATCGGCTATAAAAAATGGTTTTTTGCTCATTAACGTGATATCTGTATTCGGGATAGGCTTATTGCCCAGTGTAGTAACTGTTCCTCTCACCGCAAATTCCTTTTCAGCTGCGTATTGCGGTATCGCCTGGTCATTAAGCAACTGTTTCCAGTCGTATCCTATCCATCCCTGGGTCAACAATAAGTTATCCAGGCCATTAAGCCGCTCTGCTGTGGTATCGGCAAAATAATAGCCCGGCTCTTCAATATTGCCTTTTAAATCGCCCGTAAAAAGCAGGTTATTTATAATATTACTGCCCATGCTATCATTTTTAACCTGGCCGTCGTCGGTTACCGCAATGGAAAAGCTGCCGGCAACAGGTTTATCAAACTGATCGGTCACCTTAATTTTCAGCGATACGCTGTCATGCGGCATATAATTGGCTTTATCGGGAGTTATACTGACCTCCAAGTTATCATAATGGTTTACAAATACCTGGCGCTCCGCTACCGGCAGGCTGGCAGCGTTCACCAGGGTAAAGTGTACAATACCCGTGGGGAACGCGCTTTTGGGCACGTGGATAACCGCATTCATTTCTTTAATAGTAATTCGCGAAGCATAACAAACCACCCCGCGCGACAGGCCCATTAAATAATATATTGTACCTGTACTATAAATATCACTTGTTGCCGATAAGGTAACCCGCAGCGAATCCCTGCCGTTAATATTATCCACACGTAAAGCAATACCGTTTGGGATTACAGGCGGTAAAGGATAATTTTTTACGCCTCCGCCCGGTAAATCAGTGCTGGCTGTATAGTTTTCTCCCAGCCGCGGCGTAAACTCAAACACCCCCATACCTTTGTATGCCGATGTAAACGCAGCCACCTGTTGCCGTTTACTGTCGTATATCCTGCCGGTTACAGATACGCTTTCACCATCCTCGCCTATTGCTTTAAAACCAACGCGAGATTGTATTCCCGCCACAAGGGCGCCGCCTTCGGGCATAAATTGCAGGTCGGTATATTCGGGGCGGTTAAGCGTAACCGGGATGGTATAAACCGGGGCCTCGCCGTTTTTTACAATATCCTGCGCGGTAATAAGCACTGATTTTATGGTTTTGCCTGCGGGGAGATCAAAATCCAGTTTAAGCTTGCCATCAAGCGCACTATTTGCTTTTTCTTTTTTTAAGGTTGAATTGCCATCTGTAACCCGTAATTGCACATCCTGCAGGCGAACAGGCTGGGTAACAAAGTTGTTCATTAAAATGTCTGCGCCGATATTATCCTTGCCCTGTTGCGCGGTATACTTAAAATTAACATTGAACAAGCGCGAATCCGGCTTGCCGGTTGTAATAGATAATTGCCGGCAGAATATATAATCATTGCCAAAGTTTCGCATCCAATTGGTATAGGCGCGCAATGTATAAGTTCCGGCGGCAATGTCTTCTCCCGTTAAAGGCATATACCCCCGGCATAAACCCGATATTACCGGGTACATCATGCGTTTTACACATTTGTTGTTTTCATCGTCCAGTTCAAGGTAGAGCAAGCCGCTGCGCACCGATAGCGTTAGGTAATCGGCATTAAGCAGGTAGGCTTTAAACCATAGCGTATCATCCTGCAAATAATTTGGCTTGTCGGTTTGAACAAACAATTTTTCGGGTGGAAGTTGCGACTGATGGTTGTTTATCTTGCCGATAACCGACTTTAAAGGCGATTGCCCCGCTACATGAAAGGTACATACGGCTAAAAAGATAAGCAGGCAAGCACGATAAACAAATTTCATCCGGCAGGTTTTACAATGGTTAGGCTAAAGATAATATTTTATGGTTATTTATGTTTTTGTATTCAATCTCTATCTTTATATCAAAAAACAAACCACCCGCAAACCATTTACTGCATTTTTTAGTTTAGCACATTATGGAAACCAACAGACTATCAAAAACACTTGCTGCTGCCCTCAACGCGCAGATGACCAATGAAGCACACAATGCCCAGATATATCTTGCTTATGCCTCGTGGGCAAGCGAAAAGGGCTACGATGGCATTGCCAACTTCCTGTTCAGGCATGCCAACGAGGAGCGCAACCACATGATGAAGTTTTTGGAATACATTTTAAAACGTGGTGCTAAGGTAGTGGTAACCGAAATCCCCGGCCCCGGCGAAGACCCTGTAAGCATGCAGGACTGCTTTGAAAAAGTGTTTAAATACGAAGTGGAAAACACTACCAATATTTACGATATTGTTAACGTGAGCATGGCCGAAAAAGACTGGGCGACCTGGAACTTTTTACAATGGTTTGTAAAAGAACAAACCGAAGAGGAAACTTTAGCACTTGACCTGTTAGATAAGATAAAAATTGCCGGTGGCGTTAATGCCAAGGATGATGCACTTTTCGCCCTGAATAAAGAACTTGCCGTTACACCTGATGATGCTACGCTGGCGCAGGATGTGACGGTTGAAAAGCCTTAGCTTTTTTGTTAAAAAGGTGGTATTTAAATAAAAGGATTAATTATTGTTAGTTTGTTATCAACTAATAATTTGTGATGCATATCTTCGGAATAAAGCATATCACATTGTGCTTCTATGGCTGCGGCTATAATTACCGCATCGAACAACTGAAATTTATACTGTTTTATTAATTTGGAGGCATAATGCAATGTACCGGGCGATATAGGGATGATTATACATTCTGAAAACAATTTTGCAGTTTGTTCAAGTAGTTCGTCTTTGGATAAACTGAGTATCCGGCGTGTTACATTGAGGTATTCGGAAACAACCTGAGACGCTATCAAGGGTTTGTCTGCCAATGTATCAATTGCAATTTCTCTTTTATTTTTGTTGGAATTGTCGTGCAGGTATATAAGCACATTCGTATCAACGGCAAATTTATTCGCCATAATTATTGGCTTCGTCCCTGCTAAATTTAAAATTGCTCAAATCTGTTAAAGTATCTTTAGTAAGATTCCTAATTCGTGCCCAACGCTGGGATTTTGTTAAGACAGGTGTAATTTGTTCATCAGCAATTTCAAAAGCAATAACTTCCACTGTCTTACCTATCATTTCTTCAGGAAGCCTAAGAGTTACATTTTGTTCTGCCGGGCTTATTATTTCACGTAACATATTATAAAATTACTCTAAAATCTTTAAAACCGCAAACACTATCATTTTCACTTTAAATTAGATTATGCTAATTTAAAGTGAAAATTAAACAACGAGCATGGAATCGCAAATTTCCAGGGAAGAAAAGCTGAAGCTTTACCGGGATGTGGTTGCATCCCACCCCGGTGGCGGCCTTAAGGGCGATACCATGCCCTATACCTCGCACAACGGGCACATGTATAGTTTTTTAAACAAGCAGGATGTGCTGGCGCTTAAACTGCCACAAGCAGAAATGAGCAATTTTTTAGCGAAATACCAAACCCGGCTTGCCGAAAATTATGGCATTGTACAAAAAGAGTTTGCTATAGTACCGGATAGTCTTTTACAGAACACCGATGAGCTAAAGGATTACTTTGAAATAAGTTATAACTATGTTAACTCACTAAAACCCAAGCCGTCGGCTAAAAGCAAAAAGAAAGAGTAGCCGGTTATTCCCCCACGGGCCTTTCGTCTTCTTTTTCAACGGTAATGGTGCATTCAGTTACCAATGCTGCGATAGCGCCTACGGCCGCCAGTACGGGTAGCAACAGTACGCCAACTACACCAATTGTCAGCGGGAAATGGGCTATTTCCTTACCATGCTTATCCGAAATGGTTATTTTGCGCACGTTGCCTTCTGCAATGATCTCTTTTACCTTGTTCAACAGGTTCTCGCCGTTTACTTTAAATGATTCTTTTGTCATGATTGTAAAGTTTATGACCTAAAATTACTGCTGAAAAGTCTTACCCTTGCTATCCTTTTCGGCATGGATACTCTTTTCATCGGTGAAACCTATTATAAATCCGTTAAATTTTAAAGGCTACTTTCCTACATAATAATAATATACATACCTGCCCAGGTTGCCTTTACCGTCCATACCCTCAACCACTACGCGGTACGTGCCGGGATCAGTCGCATTAAAAAAATCAAAACCGGCGTTGCCTGTATCATCTGTGGTAAGTTCAGGTTGCCAGTATATGGTACTACGCTGGTCGGGATGGTTACTTGCCGTTACAGCAACATCATATTTGGGCGAATAAAAAGTGCGGGCTTTTTCAAACCCATGGAATGTGTAAACAACAGATCCATCTGCTTGTACAACGGCACTTTCGCCGCCGTGCCGGGTAGTAATAATTATTGCCCCGGCTGATGCATTAGCACCATATATAGACAGATAGCTTGTTGATAATAAAACTTCTACACTATAAATATCTTGTGCTGCCAAATTATTTAAGATGTCTTGTCCGGTACCATCGGTCTGAGCGGAAACCAAACCGTCGACAATAAAAACCATTGGCTGCCGCTTGCCGGTTAGTATCTCAACATGGGTACGCTCGTTATAAAAAACACCATTTTCAATATAAACCCCTCTCAGCAGCGCTTTAAGGCATTCCCGTACGTCCGGGCAACCAACCAACTGATCGCCGGTATATACCTGGTCGGCATTACCCGGCCCGTTAAGGTTTGCCGAATGTGTAAGCACAGGCGTAGCGCTATGGTAAACATTGCTTTTAACATTTACTTGTTTAAGAACTATGCCACTCTTCATCGAGCCGCTTTGTTCATAGCGTTTTCGCATGGCCTCAGCCATTGCCGGTGTTATAGGGCCTGCGCTGGTATCTGTATTGCTTAATTTAGCCACTACGGGAATATCCGGCTTACTAATATCTATTTTTACTTTGGCGCTGTTGTTTTTCAGGGTACCATGCAGCACCAGTTTAGTAGTATCGGTAACAAAAAGGCCTGTAAATTTAAAGTTACCTTTATCGTCGGTAGTGGTATCCTTTGCAATAGCCAGTTTTGTCGATAGCAGCGTAATATGCCCGTCATTCACAGGCTTGTCGTTCATCGTCTTTACTGTGCCTGATAGCGACAAGGATGTTTCAGCCGGGTAATTTACAATGGGTTTGTTAACATCAAAAACATCCTTCCATTCAAAGCCACGGTAGCCTTGTGTTAGCATCAGAATATCAAGATTGCCTAATACTTCTGGGGTCGGATTGGCGAAATAATAATTTGGCTGTTCTACATAGCCTTTCAGATCAGAAGTGAGCAGCAGGCTTGTTAGTATGGTATTTTCATCGTTAACATCTACCGGCACTTTATTTTCGTCGGTTACCGATACCGAGAAATCACCGGCAGTAGGTTCGCCATCATCATTTAAAACATTCAGCTTCATACTTACCTTATCCTGCACATTGTATTTTATTTTATCGGAATTTATTTTCAGTTTAAGCCCATCAAAGTTCTGAACAAAAGCCAGCCGTTCGCTAAGCGGTTCACCATTGGGCGAGAAAAGTGTTATCCTGGCAATACCCGATCGCATACTACGCTTGAATACATCAACAGGTACGATGGGTTTGTCCAGCTTACAGATAATATTGGTAACGGTACCGCCTGAATAAACGATCAGCGTAAGGTCTTTCCCTTTATTTGCCTGGAAATAATCCTGGCCGGCTATGATCTTTACCGCTATTTTCATGGTCGAATCATTATTCACGGCTAATGTAATGCCTTTGTCATTGGCTGCGGGCAATGTTATTGTTTCCTGCACACCATTTTCAAATGTAACGCCGGCTTTATAGGTTTTTCCGGTTTCAGGACTGATATAGAAATATCCCATACCCTTATGTACCGAAGCAAACGAACCTATTTTATTGTTAGTTTCATCAGTTATATCGCCCTTTACAGTTATGCCGAGCCCGTTTACCCCTATTGCTTTGAAAGCGATCCTGGTTTTTACACCCGCTACCAGGCTGCCGCCCTCGGGAAAAAACTGAATATCAGGCTTGGATGGCGCCAGTATAACCGAAGATGTTTTTACCGCGCTTTTTACCGTAGTTACCGCGGCCACAGGTATTATTTTATCAAAAAAACCTGCGCTGCCATCATTACGCATCCATTCGGTATAAGCCCTTACCCGGTACCTACCTCCGGGCAGCGAATCGGGCAAGGTTAAATCACCCCAGGCTATGCCTCCGCTTATGGCCAGTTTTGTTGATTTGTTAATATTGCCATTGCCATCTACCAGGTCAACATGCAGCACATTGCTTAGGTTCGATGGCTCGTGCTTATCGCCAACGGTAACATAAGCCTTAAAATACATCGTATCGCCGGCTGCATAATAAGGTTTATCAAAGTGCAGGTAGGCTTTTTCAACAGCATGGTTTGTAGTATAATTGGTAAGCGCGGCAATCACTTTTTTACTTGCGGTACTGTCAACGGGTTCGCTGGTACCTTGGTCTGGCGGGTTATAATCTACCGGTAAAAGGTCGGCCACACGCTCGTTGGCCCATACACCCATATAGCTTACATCGTATGGGTTGGCTAAAACGCCATTACGGTCGATAAAACCAAAAGCTGAATTAAAGCTGATAAGTGTACATTCCGTGTTTTTAGGATTAGCAACGTGGTCCAGCTTAAAATTATCAAAATGCCCCTTATCGTTATAAATGATAAATAACTTATCAGTATCGCACCCTAATGCAAACAAACCCGGTTGATTGGTAGCTCTAAGCAGGTCCTGCTGTTCCAACGAATAAGTGCGCAGTTCACGGAATATAAGCGGTTCTTTTAATTCCCTTTCCCAGTATTTTAAGGTATCGCGTACCGGCGTATCATCTTTGGTTAGCAAAAATTTATAGTGGGCTATTTTTTTCTTTATAATGCTGTCTGCCGGCCGGTAGGGGTTTTGAAAAACAATGTATTGCTCTGCCTTAAATCCTTCTTCATCAAGTCTGTCGGCTAATAACGCACGGTAAAAATGCATTGCCGAATTTTTATAAGCCTCATAACGTGCTTTTTCCCAACGGCGCATGTCAGCCGGTTTACCATCCATTTGCTCAAAGCGCACATGTCCTGAGTATTTGACCATTGGCGCAATAGTGTCACGGTAAGCAAAATCAGCCAGTTTATATTTTATACGATAACCAAGGTCCGGATTTTCAATAATGAGGTATTCTCCGCTTGATGAGGCTGTAAGCAGACGCGTCACCCTATCGAAATTAATATCCAATACTTCAGGATTCAATATTTTACAGTCCTGGGCAATGTCACTTTTACCTAAAAACTGCTGTTTAAAATTATACATCAGGTCAGTCGGTATCTCAGTGGGCTTTACCACTACCTCGTTTAAGGTTTTGTTTGATACGGTTAGATAGATATCGTTTAGCCTGATATCTCCATTTACCTGTACAGGTTCGCTAAAATCGTTATAACCGACTATCGATACTATAATGTAATACCTGCCCGGTTTTACCCCGTTGAGTTTAAATTCGCCGTTAGATCCGGACGCAGTACCCGAGGTAGCGTTGTTAATGAAAACATCGGCACTGGCTATAGGCTTTTTATCGGCATAATTTAATATCCTGCCCGAAATAGTGTACTGTGCAAAGCAACTGAAAGGCAGTATTATAAACAAAAAGACAAGGAACTTAGGCATAATGTTATAAATAATGAATATGTAAATATATTAACTTGGAATAAAAGATAATAGCAATACAGTTTATTCCGGAACGTTTTTTTTGCAGGACGATATCATTACAGTAAATTGTAAACAATTTCTAATAGCAATAATATACATATGAAGGGCTTTACCATCAGGGCAAATGATGACACACTGATCCGTTTCAATTACGATGTAGATTCAGCACCCATAACCTGTGCTGCTTTTGATAAGATACTGCCTTTTAAAAGAATGTTTATGCATGCCCGCGTGTCCGGCCAGGAAATTTGGACCGATAAGGCGCCGGAGTTAAATATTATACAGGAAAATGCTTCGGTATTTACACAACCTGGTGAAGTGGTGATCGGCCCGTTAAAACCCGGTCGCACACTTACAGCCGGTTGCATGGGCATTTATTACGGCGAAGGCAAAGGGCTTGATTGCTGCAATATTTTTGCAAAAGTATTTGCTGAAGATATGGAGTTGTTAAAAAATCTGGGCAATCTCACCTGGCGGGGCGGTGAACAGGAAATACAGTTCGAAAAGATCAGTTAACCGGTAATTTCACCAGGTTACCCGGTGTTGGCGGTAAAATATCGGTTGGGATTGAGAATTTCCCTGAATTTTTAACTAAAAAAGTCGTTTTTATCGACAATAAAAGCACTTTGGTTAAAACATTTAACTAAAACGGGATGTTTTTAAGTAAACACTACCCGATGAAAAAATATAAAGAAAACGACTTGGTAATTTATACCGACGGCGAAGGCAAGCGGATTGATACCTTCGTGATATTTGATACTGATCCGAAAACCGGCCTAACCCATATTAACCATTTTAATTTAAAAGTAGCCGCATCAGCGCTTGAGCTTCATCCGCGTGCAGCAATACCGGGTGTAATCCCAATAGCCGACCCGCTCAGTTTCCAACTGTTTTGCAGGTTAAAAGAAAAATACAGCCAGTTAGAAGAGGAAAAGGCATTAAACAGATCACTCATCCTGTACCACGATATCAACCTGCCGGCGTTAGCCAAAGCATCGTAAATTTTCGCTACAATGCGGGCGCTGTTTTTCTCGGGTTTGTTGTTTTTTTTTAGTCTGCGGGCTATTGCCCAAACCGTCAATTTTCACGGCAGCGTTACCGATGAAAATGGCACCCCGCTGGTATTTGCTTCCGTTTGGATTAACGATATAGGCCGGGGAACAGCTACTAACCAAACCGGCTTTTTCCAGATAAATTTAAAACCAGGCAAATACACTTTTACTATCAGGCAATTAGATTACCGGCCACTCACGCAAAGTGTATCTATTGTTGGCGATAAGTCTGCGGGCAATTTCAGGCTGCAAGCCGTTATAAGGGATAATACCGTTTACAATGCCGATGCAATCATTGCAAAAGTTATCGCCCGGCGAAGATCGTTCCGCCGCAGCTTGCCTGCTTATGCCGGGCAGCTGTACTGCAAAAACCTGCAACAGCTCGACGGGGCACCAAAAATGTTCTTTAAAAAAGAAGTAGCCCGCAAGCTCAACGTAGGGTCAAACCGCCGCGCAATCATTAGCCTGTCGGAGTCGGTTGCCGAATACCACACCCGTTCCACCGATTATATCAAAGAGCGGCTCATTTCGGCCAAAATGACCAACGACAGCAATGCGTATGGCTTTAACAGCGCAGCTGAACTGCATATCGACCTCTATAAAAACACAACCGTATTGCGCGGGTTAACGGACCATAGCTTTCTTTCGCCCATAGCGCAGAATGCCAGGCAGTTTTATCGCTACACGTACACCGGCGAATTTTATGATAATGGCAACCGGGTATATGCCATTGCGGTAAAGCCAAAACATCATAATGAGCACCTCTACAGGGGGACCATATACATCATCGATAAAAACTGGCTGCTTTATGGGGCCGACCTCGACCTGACGCATTTTAACCGGATGGATTTTGCCGACTCAATATGCATCAAATTCCAATACGCGCCTGTCGACAGCGGTAAAAACTGGGTGAACCAAGCTATGGTTTACCGGTATTACGGTAATATATTAGGCTTTAAGTATTCCGGGTATTTTTTGCAGCTTTTCCAAACCATCGGCAGGGATACCACATCTGATTTTGGCTCCGGGAAGGAAGTTTTTAACAGTAACCGCGATAATTATAAAAATAACGACCAGCTACTTGAAATAAACCGCCCTCTGCCGCTGCTACCACCCGAAGAAGATTTCTATACCATTTCTGAACTGAACCAGCGGCACCGGGTAGATAAAACGCTTACCGATTCGGTGCAAAATACGCATGCGCCTTTCAGGATAATCGACTTTATTTTTAATGGCTACACACTGCATGATTACCGGCACAATGCTATCTGGACCTTCCCGGCGCCGCAATATATGTGGTTTTATAACACGGTTGAAGGTTTCGGCCTGAACCTGGATGTACGGTACAAAAAAATTTACGCTAATACCCAGCACAGCCTTACCATAGTGCCGGATGTGCGCTATGGTTTCAGCGATAAAATTTTAAATGCCAATGTGTTTGCCGATTACGTGTACAACCCTTTCCACCAGGGATCGGTTTACGGGCGTATTGGTACTGATTTTCTCGATCTGAACGATCGCGGTACCATCAACCCTTTTATCAACTCGTTGAGCACCTTGTTTTTGGGCAATAACTACATCAAACTATACCAATCAAAATTTGTGCTGGGTGGCACACAAGGCGAAGTGGCCAACGGCGTGCTGCTTAACGGCCAGTTTGAATATGCCGAACGCAGGCCGCTGTACAATACCACGCTGCATACTTTTAACAGCGACAGCATAAAACTAACCTCCAACAACCCGCTCGACCCTTATGGCAATAATGCGCTTTTCCCGCCATACCGGGCGCTGATATTCAGGGGATCGGCAACCTTTACGTTCCACCAGGAATATAAAATTACGCCTGCGGGCAAATTTATTATGCCAAACCCCTATCCGCGTGTGCGGTTCAATTATCACGAGGGCATCCCGGCGCTGGGTTCGGATGTAAATTACAGTGCCGTGTCGGTTGATGTGTTCCAGGACAGGGTGGATATGGGCTTGTGGGGATATACAGCTTATTACATTTCATCTGGCGCATTCCTCAATACAAAAAGTCTTTACTATCCTGATTACTTCCAATTTTTAGGCGGCCAAAGCTTTTTTTTCAATGCCAGCCTCGGCACGTTCCACTTTTTGAATTATTATACTTACAGTACAGATAAACCTTATTTCGAGGCGCACCTCGAGCATAATTTTACGGGCAGTTTGCTCAGTCATATACCATTGCTTGATGAATTGCACCTGCAGGAGATAGTGGGTGGCTCGTTCCTGGCGCAGGGAACTTTACCCGATTATAAAGAGGTTTACTTCGGTATAAAACGCACCGCCTTCAGGCTTGATTATGGCCTTGCCTTTGGGCGGTACAGCGCAACCATACAGGGATTCAGGTTTTTTTATAGCTTTTAGAAGGTAATAATATTGAAGTGCAAATTGGCCTACGCACGGTTGAGTCTACGGTTCTGGCGCTGTCTCACAGGTCGATCTTATCAAAACGGCGTTAAATAATTTGTCTCTGCGCTCTTTGTGTTCTCATCTCCGTGACCTCTGCGGTTAAATTTTACCACAGAGGCCACGAAGAAGGCACAGAGAGGCACAGAGCTTTTATGGCGCAAAGTATAATTTGGTATCACCTTATTTTATTTTGCTTATAATACAGCCTCTATTGCACAAGGCAACATGCTATTTCGTGTTTTTAAAACTTGATGATAAATTTCAGCTACTAATTATAAAACATCGTAAACATTTTTAACTTTGCAACCATTACTACTAAGCGCGTATGAAAAAGGCAAGTTTAACTATCATGGTATTATCAGCTATATCCATTGTTGCATTTACCATCTTATTCTGGCACCCGATAACTAATAATGTGGTTGATTCAAATGGCTTTTGGTGCTATATGTATGGCGACAAATCAAACCTTTGGCCTGTATTTGGTTCTGCAGTAATATTTTTGGCTGCATTAACCTGCTACATTGCAACTTTTCCGCAAAAAGCTGCCCGTTATTAATAAGCGGTTATATTAACTTTGCCTTTCCGATAAAACGGACCAATTATATACTAAATGATGAGGTACGTATTGTACAAGATAGGCTTGTTTATATTTTTCTGCTTTATTTTTAGCGCCGCGGAAGCACAATACAAAGACACGCTCGATATTGCGGGTACCAAAGTTTACCGCAATATCCCCTACGTTAAGAACGGCCTTCCCGAACAAAATTTCGATCTCTACATTCCCGACAGCGCCAAAAAGCCCATGCCGCTTATTATTTGGATACATGGCGGCGGTTGGGATGGTGGCTATAAAGGCTGGATAGAGATACCATACCTCGCCAAATTGGGTTACGCTATTGCCAGCATAGAATACCGTTTTTCGCGTGTAGCGCCATTCCCGGCACAAGTAATAGATTGTAACGAAGCCATTTATTATTTATGGAAAAATGCCAAAAAATACGGCTTTGATATCTCGCGGTTTGTAATCGGCGGCGGCTCGGCCGGCGGACATTTATCGGCGTTGATCGGCACCAGCGCTAATAACCACGTTGCCGAATTTTACAACGATATTAACAAAGAAAATAAAGTACGCATACGCGCCGTGCTCGATTACTACGGCCCCAGCGATCTAAACGTAGTACATGGCCGTGCCGCTTACCTCGATTATGACGGGCCAAACTCGGCATTGAACAAACTATTGGGCGTCAACGCGCTCGACCGGCCTGATTTGGCTGCTATTGCAAGCCCTGTAACTTATATCGATAAGAACGACCCTCCTATACTCATTATTCATGGCGATATAGACGGCTTTGTGCCATTTTGGGAAAGCCAGTTGTTTTACAGCCGACTTAACCTGGCCGGTGCAAAAGCTGTGCTCATCAAAATACCCGGCGCCAACCATGCCGGCCCACTATTCCAATCCCCAGATATACAAAAGCAGGTGATAGCTTTTTTGAATAATGTTTTTTCGGGTAACTTACAACAATAAAGCCGCGCATCTGTTTATATAGGATATAAAGCCTGATCTGTTTCAATAGCTGCATATTTCTTATTTGGTATAAAGCAACCGGCCGGCATTTCAATTCGTAATTACCAGTAAAAATATATGCCTTCAATAGCAGCAGTAGCAACTATCGACCTTCCGAACAAAACCACCCAGCAAGAGGTAAAAGAGCAGGCACACCGCATGTTCTCACAAAATTTCCCGCAAACCGACCGGCTGATTTTCGCCTTCGACAATACCGAAATCAAAACCCGAAATTTTTGTAAGCCGATACCATACTATACCGGGCACACCACTTTTGAACAGCGCAATAACGATTATATAGCCACCGCGCTTGAATATTCGGTGCAGGCCATTGAAGAATGCCTGGAAAAAGCCGGTTTAAATAAAGAGGATATTACCGACATCCTGTTCGTATCCACCAGCGGCCTGGCCACACCGAGCATGGATGCGCTCATCATTAATAAAATGAGGCTCAGCCCGCATGTGAGGCGTATGCCTTTATGGGGTTTGGGTTGCGCAGGCGGTGTATCGGGCATGGCCAAAGCAAGCGATGTGGCAAAGGCTAACCCCAATGCCATTGTATTACTGGTTGCGGTTGAGCTTTGCTCATTAACCCTGCTAAAGAACGATTACAGCAAGAGTAATTTTATTGGTTCGAGCTTGTTTTCGGATGGTATTGCCGCGTGTATTATAAAAGGTGATAACTATGCCGATGATAAGCACATTACTTATTTCGATGCCAACAGCAAGCTATACTACGATTCGCTTGATGTGATGGGCTGGGAGTTCCAGGATACAGGCTTTAAAGTATTATTTTCGAAAGATATCCCGATGTTTATCAATGAACATGTGCTGGAAGATGTAACGGAGTTTTTGACAAAACATAACCTCCAACTCAGCGATATTAAAAACTTCATTTTTCATCCCGGAGGCAAAAAAGTACTGGACGCTTACAAGGATGCATTGCCGGTTGAAGGTGATTTTTTGAAAAACACCCGCGCCATAATGAACGAAAACGGCAATATGTCGGGCGTTACGGTTTTATATGTGCTGGAGCGGTTTATGGAGCAGGGTTTTGCCGATGGCTATGGGCTGATGATGGCTATGGGGCCGGGATTTTCGAGCGAGATGGTATTGCTGAAGATGCAGAATTAAAATTTATTAGCAGCTTTGTTAACACACCCCTGCCAACGCACAATCTTACACACCCCCTCTCGAGAGGGGAACTTAAAAATGGCCAACTAATGTACTTTATCCTTTTTATCCTGTTCATCATTTTTCAGCGGTTGATGGAGCTATACGTATCAAACCGTAACCAAAAATGGCTGCTGTCGCAGGGCGCGGTTGAGTACGGGCGCGAACATTACCCGTATATCGTAGCATTGCATACGTTGTTTATTATATCACTTGTTGCCGAATACTGGTTCAGCGGTTTCAAACAGGTCGACTATACTTTTCTGATCATTTATGTTCTGTTGCTGCTGTTTAAAATATGGGTACTATCGTCCTTAGGCAAATACTGGAATACCAAAATATTCCGCGTACCCGGCAACGGCCCGGTTAAAAAAGGGCCGTATAAAATATTCAAACACCCTAATTATTTTGTGGTGATTTGTGAAGTGGCAATTATCCCATTGGTGTTCCACTTATATTATACTGCAATAATATTTTCGGTATTCAATGCGATAATGCTTTATGTGCGGATTAAGGTGGAGAACAAGGTTTGGGCGAAGTAGCGTCAGTTGCAAACTGACCTGATCCGGGGGTAAGCAACGAAAAGTGGCTATGTCAAAAATATGTTTGATCGGATGGCTATATCTTAGCTCACTTATTTTAGTGAATGGAGATTGTAATGCCCAATCCGGCCCGCACACCCATTTTCCTTTAATGGCCAACGGCGGTTGGATAGGCGGCGATGGTGCATTCTCCATTGCCTTGAATGACAGCACCCGGCTTTGGCTTTTTGGTGATACCTGGGTAGGGCAAATTAAAAATGCAAAACGCTATAATGCCGATATTACACGTAATTCAATAGCTATAGAAGGTAGTGACAGGCAGATACATTATTATCTGCCCGATGGGCATCAACCATTTTTTATAAATGCCCGGCGCAATGAATGGTACTGGCCCGCTGACGGCATCTGTATAAATAACACATTGTACGTGTTTCTCTCCAGGCTTAGTATGAAAAATCCTGGTGATAGCACAGGCTTTGGATTTGTCAGTGTCGGCGAAGATGTAGCTATCATCCATATTGGTTCATCCGATCCCGCTGACTGGAAGATTGATTACAGGCCGCTCCCCTCAAATACCCCGCATTTAGCTTCGGCCATTACAAGTGATGAAAAATGCATATACCTTTTTGGGGATAACGGAACCGGTAAACACACCACCTATATTGCCCGTGTACCTATAGACAACATATCCGATATGCGGGGCATAGCATATTATTACCCAAAAACCATGGAATGGAAAAGCAAGTTTAATGCCTCCACCTATTTATTTGATGCAGCCCCCGAATTTTCTGTACGGTATGACGCAGCAAGCAAAAACTTTATAGCCATTTACTCAAAAAGCGGCATGTCGAAATATATCATGATGCGATATGCCAGAAACATCACCGGCCCATGGTCGCCAGAAAAAATAATCGCCGAATGTCCCGAAATGCAGCGGAATAAAAACTATTATGCCTATGAGGCTAAACAGAAGGCGCCGCTAAAAAATGATAAAAGTGATATACTAAACATCACTTACCTGGTTAACTCGTTTAGTTTTTGGGATGTGGCCAGGGATACCAGCATCTATGTGCCACAGATCATCGGTGTGAAGAATCCTTTGCGTTAACATTATCAGTTGCAAGCTGAACCAGTGTAAATTATTGATAGCAAAACGGATAATCAAACTCTTTTATCGATCTATTTCTGATCACATTAATTATAAGGCTATTCTTTGTTTTATAAATGACATCGCCCGGTTTAATATAATCCCAAACGTCAGCTTTCTCAGGTGCACAACTGCAAATATCTTTTAGGGTATCAAGTGATTTATTGTGTTTGATGATTATCGCACTAAAGCAAGGCCGCATCTCAAATTTCGCGGTTACCACTCCCCAAAACGTCAACTCTTTTTTGGCGGAAATATCAGGACCACAACTGTAAAAACAGAAAGCAAAAAGAAGTAATGCGTATATTTTTTTGCACGACATTTAGAGGTAAGACTTACGAAGTTTCAGAAACTTCGTAAGTCTGTTAAATGGCAAATATTATTTCAGCGCCGATTTATAAAACGCTTCGGCATCGGTTTTAAACTTGGAATCGGTTTCATCGCTTACATAAACCATGTGGCCGGCTTTGTAATAGTTGATGATGATGTTATTACGCAAATCAGAGCGTAAACCCAGGTGATGCACCACGTATTCAGCATTGAAAACAGGCGTAGCCAAATCATAATAACCGCAAACCATGTTCACTTTCAGGTGCGGGTTTTGGGTCATGGCGCTGCGCAGGGTTTCTGATACATCCAAATAAGCATTTTCAGAGTTTTTAAAGCTCCATGGCCAAACATTGGTCAATGCTTCGTAAGGAATATCATTTTTATAGTTCAGTTCTTTGCGTACATAAGCATTAAATACGCCCACAAATAAACCGCTCAGGTTGGCGTCGCTTGGGTCGTATGATGGGTACTCGCCAGCGTCATCCGGATCTTCACCGCTAAAACGGCTATCGTAACGTCCTACTATCTTGCCCTCATCGCGCAAAACTTGTTTAAAAAACCTGAAATCGGTTATACGCTCATTAGACTTACGAATATAGTCTTTCGGTATACCTGTAAAATAATTAAGCGAGTCGACCACTCTATCTACCAGGTCGGCCGGTGCCTGGTCGCCGAGGCTTAAAAATGTGCTGTAAGTGCCGTTGGCAAATGTTTCTGATTTTTTGGTCAGTTCAGCGGGGGTTAATGCCTCCAGGTCGGCGCTTAATTTATGATAGTATTGTGCGGTATTGGCAAACGTAGGCAGGAAATAGATATATGGCATATCATTGCCATTCTTAAAATCAATCAGCTGGAAGTTCAGTACCGAAGAGATAAGCGTAATACCATTCAGGTACAGGTTGTAACGGTCTTCGAGGTAGCCCGACAGGCCTGCAGCGCGTGTAGTACCATAGCTTTCACCGGCGATAAATTTAGGGCTTGCCCAGCGTTCGTTCTTAGTTATATATAAACGAATAAAGTCGCCAACTGAGGCGATATCCTCGTTATAACCGTGGAATTGGTTTACATCAACACCCTTATAAGCACGACTGTAGCCGGTTGATATTGGGTCGATAAACACCAGGTCGGTAAAGCCAAGCCAGGTGTAAGGGTTATCGCCATATTCATAAGGTGCAGCAGGCGCATCGCCTTTAGCATCGGCAAATTTTACACGAACCGGCGAAATAGCGCCCATGTGCAGCCAAATAGATGCCGAACCGGGGCCGCCGTTAAACACGAAAGTCACCGGGCGTTTTTCCTTTTCCTCGCCGCTGTTAGTAGCAGTGTAGGCTACATAAAATATTTTTGCTATTAGTTTTTCGTCCTTATCGCGCATAGGCATATAGCCTGCTGTGGCTTTATAATTAATAGTTTTGCCGTCAACGGTGATCTGGTGATAGGTGATTACAGGTTTATCGGGTACGGTATCCCTTTTTTCAACAGTTGAGTCGTTTACCGTTACGGATACCGTGCGCTTTGAGCTTTGCGCCAAAGAAACAGAGGCGATCATTGCCGCTGCTAAAGTTGCATATATAAATTTCATAATGAGGGTTAATCAGGAAGGCAAAATAGTATTAATTATTGAAATTATTAAGCAAGTAATAAGTTCGGCAATCAATTTTTCAATAAATCAACAATTCAATAACTATCAAGCTACAACAGACATACTCGGTACAGCGTGGATAGTCCTTTCAGAGTCCTCAACAATCAGTTTTATCTTTTCATCCAACTCGTTAATGGTAAGCTGCATCATATCAAAATAGGTAAAATCCAACTCTTCCAGTTTTATCAGGCTCATCATACCCAATAACGATGCTACCGGGCGGCGCAGCTCATGCGATTGGATAATGGCTATACGGGTAAGCGCTTCGTTTTGTATGGCTATCTGTTTTTCGTGCTGTTTGCGTTTGCTGATGTCGGCAGAATTAAGTGCCGCGCCGATGATCTCGTTGTTATTATTCCTTATCGGTGTCAGCCTTATTTCGCGCCAGCATTCGAATTCTGTACCGGCATATAAGAGCAGGTCGTGTTTTATGCTTTTGCCCAAAAACGCAATGGATATAAATTTAGTGATATGCTTTTTTAGTTTTGGGTCGATATAGTTTATCACCCGGTCGCCAACAGCCAACTTATGCTCGTAAATATTAAAGACATACCGCGAAGCAGCCCTGTTATAGGCCATTATTTCCAAATCTTTGTTCAGCAATAAATGCGGGTCGGATGAACTGTCAAAAAATGCCCTCAGCTTTATTTGCGAATCTTCAATTATTTTGCCCTGTTGCTCTGCCTCTTTATTTTTTAATTCGAGCACCTTTAAATGCCAGCTAAGTTCAAGCAGGTTAACTACCTGCTTCGAAAGCACATTTAAAGCGTTCAATTGGTAGTCGGCAAGTTGCTTCTTTTCGGTGTCTACCACACATAATGTACCTATTCCGTAACCGTCTTTGGTTGTTAAGGTAGCGCCGGCATAAAACCTGAGATGTGCCTGCCCGGTAACCAGCGGACTGTTTTTTACGCGGTCGTCTGCAAGGGCGTCAGGGATAATTGTTACGCCTTCATGCGCTATGGTATAGGTGCAAAACGAAATATCCCGCGAAGTATGGGTAACGCTGGTACCAACAGTAAATTTAAAAAGCTGTTCGTCCTTATCAACCAATGTGATCAATGCAATAGGTGTATTGCATATTTGCGCAGCAAGCTGAACGATACTGTCCAGGTCACGTGATATGGAAGGATCAAGCTCAAGTTCTTTAAATCTCTTTACTGCTTCGAGCCTGTGTTCTTCCCTGTTCATTTAATGTGATATAGTTGTACAACAGCTATTTGTTTACCGTGAAGATAAACTATTTTATATACGTTTTTTGTTTCAAAACGGTTTTGTTTAAACAAAGTATATTATTTGTATTTACAAAGAATGCCGATATATGATTGCACAAAAAATGTTTAGTATAAAGCAAAAAAATAAACAGTTATTATATAAATTATTTTTTCACTTCTAATTTTCGACAAAAACGTGGCCAAAATCGGTAGATCATTGTTATACAGACAATTACAACAGATAATTGTTTTTTATTTTGATGGAAAATATTTTGCGGGGCCGATATAATATACCCGATTTACAGCAAGTCCAGGAAAAAAGCCGATGTTACTCCGAATAAACGCTCGGAGCCTTATCCCTTAAATTATAACCTGATGACATCACCTCGGCATAAGCACCGGCGGTGCGTATGGCTATCAGGTCGCCGCGAATTGATTCGGGCAGTTCAACGTCCTTACGGAAGCAATCGGTGCTTTCGCAGATGGGGCCGACTACATCGTAGTGAAGAGCCCCCTCTAAATCTCCCCCGGTAGAGGAGACTTTATTGTCTTGATTCTTAATTCTTGATTCTTGACTCAAATTCTCAATCACATGATAAGCCTGGTACAGCATCGGGCGGATGAGTTCGGTCATGCCGGCATCAAGGATGAGGAAATTCTTTTTCTGGCCATTCTTTACATATAATACACGCGATATCAACGAGGCGCATTGGGCCACCAGCGCGCGGCCCAGTTCAAAGTGGACTTCCTGGCCGGGTTTCACCTTGAGGAACTGTTTAAAAACTTTAAAATAGCTTTCAAAATCAGGAATTGTATTTACATCGGGCTTGTAATAATCAACGCCGAGGCCGCCACCAGTATTTAATACTTTTACCTTAAAACCCCGCCCTTCAAACCAGTCCTGCATGTCGTTAATGCGGGTACAAAGGTTTTTGTAAACTTCCATATCGGTTATCTGTGAACCGATGTGAAAATGGATGCCTATAAATTCCAGGTTGGGGCAATTACGCAAAGCATTTGCCACATCAATCAGTTGCCAGGTATTGATGCCAAATTTATTCTCGTCCAGCCCGGTGGTAATAAAATGGTGCGTATGCGCATCCACATTCGGGTTGATGCGGATGGCCACTTTTGCCGTTTTATTTTTTGCTTTTGCGAGGTCGTTTATGATATACAACTCCTGTACCGATTCCACATTAAAGCAGAAAATATCAGCATCCAGCGCCAGTTTTATTTCCTTGTCGGACTTGCCTACACCAGCGAATACCACCTTCTCTTTACTAAAGCCATGTTCAATAGCAGCCTTAACTTCGTTTCCGCTTACACAATCGGCGCCAATACCGTATGATTGTATAGTATCGATCACCCTCGGGTTAAAATTAGCCTTCATGGCATAATGCACGTGAAAGCCATATTGAGAGGACGCTTTGGTGCAGGCATCCAAAGTCTGCCGTAACACACCCAGGTCGTAATAATAAAAGGGCGTTTCGTATTGTGATAATTTATCTATATTAGTATTACTAAACATTGTTGTTAAATTATGAATTCATTATTATTTGGGCTCATCATTCCGGCCACTTGCGTGTTGCCTTCGCTTGTTTACGCTTACAAGTATTATAAGGAAAAAAAATCTAACCGTACCGAGTTCGTGCTTACAAATGTAATGGCCGGTTTAATCATATTTACTATTTACCTGGCAGAGGTTACTTTAAAATAATTTATACCCAATGCTATTGTTATGTATAATACCGGCACTGCTACCCGCAATGCTTTTCAATTACCATCGCTACCGGGCCAACAAAATAAAGGTCGGAGAATTTTTGCTGGTTAATGGTATTGGTGTATTCATCGTTTTTACAATAGCTATTGTTTCTGCACTTTAGGCCCACCTAAATCCTCCCCGGTAGGGAGGACTTAAAAAAACAAAACATAATTTCAAAGTCTCCCCTACCGGGGGAGATTTAGAGGGGGCTGGCCGCTGCTTTTTTTAAAACAGCCTGTTATGTAAACTCCTCAACACTTCCGTTTTATCCCCGGTTTTTACCAGTAACGACATATTGTGGTCGCTGCCGCCGTATGATATCATCCTGATTGGGATATGCTTCACCGCCTCCAGTACCCTTGCCGCATAACCATGCTGCTCGGCGCCAAAATCGCCTACCACGCAGATAATGGTTTGCCCGTTGTCGATATCAACCGTTCCAAACGCGGTCAGTTCTTTCTCAATATCCTCTAAATAAGTTGTATCATCAATCGTCAGCGATACCGCCACTTCCGAAGTGGTTATCATATCTATCGACGTTTTGTACCGTTCAAACACCTCAAACAACCTGCGCAAAAAGCCATGCGCCAGCAGCATACGGCTCGATTGTACTGCTATAGCCGTAATGCCATCTTTAGCAGCGATGGATTTTATCTTATTTTTCTCGCTGTCGTTGGTAATTAAAGTGCCCTGGGCCTGCGGGTCCATAGTATTGAGCAGGCGTACGGGTATTTTGTATTTCCGGGCCGGGAAAACACTTTGCGGGTGCAATATCTTCGCCCCAAAATAGGCCAGCTCGGCTGCTTCATCAAACGACAGCTGCGCAATAGGCTTGGTGCCTTTTACAATGCGCGGGTCGTTGTTGTGCATGCCGTCTATGTCGGTCCAAATTTGTACTTCCTCGCTGCGTATGCCCGCTCCTATCAATGATGCGGTATAATCGCTGCCGCCGCGGCGCAGGTTATCTATTTCGCCAAAGCTATTGCGGCAAATGTATCCCTGGGTAATAAACAGCTTATTATCCGGGTATTTTTCCAGTAATGGCGTGAGATGTTCTGTGATATAATCCACCACAGGCTCATTATCCTGGTCTATCTTCATAAAATCAAGCGCGGGTAGTAAAACCGATGGTACGCCGATCTCTTTCAGATAAACATGGTATAAAGTGGTCGATAATAACTCACCTTGTGCCAAAATGATCTTATCCTCAATAGTGGTGAAAAGGTCATTAGACAAATTGCTTAACAAAGAAAAATGATAGTCGATCACTTCCTTGCCCTGTTCATAAAATTCAGGTTTGGCGAGTAGCTCTTTGATGAAAACTTCGTACTTATCCTTCAGATTTTTAACCAGTTGCGCAGCTTTTGGCTTATCGCCGGCCAGGTAAGCCTGGCCAATTTCCACTAAACTGTTTGTTGTACCCGAAACTGCCGATAATACCACGATCTGCCTTTGTGAAGCATCAACGATATCCAGCAGTTTCTTCATTCTTTCAGGACTTCCTACCGATGTTCCGCCAAATTTTAAAACTTTCATTTTTTGTTTCCGTTAACCATAAATCATTGATATTCTTGTATCAATTTTGAGGCGCTAAAAATAGGATTTTAAACACGATATCACCTAGCTAATAATGATAAAAATTAAATTTGGCACCGACGGCTGGCGGGCCATAATAGCCGACGATTTTACCGTTGAAAATGTAAAGCGTGTAGCTTATGCCACTGCTTTATGGCTTAAACAGAATTTTGAAAAACCATCAGCCGTTGTAGGTTGCGACCCACGCTTTGCAGGCCCGCTGTTTGCCGATGTTACCACCGCCGTACTGGCATCACAGGGCATTAAGGTTTTTCGTGCCGAAGACGCTTTTGTTTCCACCCCGATGATCTCGCTGGGCACCGTGCGCAAACATGCTTCGGCAGGTATTATTATTACAGCCAGTCATAACCCGCCTGAATACAATGGCTATAAAATAAAAGCCCATTACGGCGGGCCGGCTACACCTGAAGATATTGAAAAAGTTGAATCGCAAATACCGGAAACCATTTCATTGGAATTGAAATCAATTGACGATTATGTGAAAGATGGTTTGGTGGAATTTGTGAATTTAGAGGATATGTACGTGGCCCATGTCGAAAACAGTTTCGACATGGACCTGCTGCGCACCAGCGGCCTGAACTGGGCCTATGACGCCATGTATGGCGCGGGCCAGAACGTAATGCGCCGGATATTACCTGATATTACTTTTTTACATTGCGACCATAACCCCGGCTTCGACGGGCAAGCGCCTGAGCCTATCCAGCGTAACCTGGCTGAATTTGAAGACCTGATAAAACTATCCGAAGGCGAAATAGCTTCAGGACTGGTTACTGATGGCGATGCGGACCGTATTGGCTTGTATGATGAGGATGGCAATTTTGTGGATTCGCACCATATACTGCTGCTGCTTATTCATTACCTGTACAAGGTTAAAAGGGTTAAGGGCGAGGTTTATTCAACCTTTTCCTGTACCAACAAAATACAGAAGCTGTGCGATGCTTACGGACTGAACAACACTGTTACCAAAATAGGTTTTAAATATATATGCGACCTGATTGTTAACTCGGGCAAGCCATTTATGGTGGGCGGCGAGGAATCGGGCGGTATAGCGGTTGAGGGGCATATCCCTGAGCGCGATGGCATTTGGGTAGGCCTGATGATATGGGAATTTATGGCCAAAACCGGCCGCAGCCTAAGCGAACTGGTGCTGGAGATATACGATATAGTTGGCGAGTTTGCTGTTGAGCGTTATGACCTGAAAGTTACTGAAGACAATAAGCAGGATATTATCAGCAAATGTAAAAATGGCGGCTATCCTGCATTCGGCGATCTGAAAGTTGCCCGCACAGAAGACCTGGATGGCTTTAAGTTCTTCTTTGAAGATGGTAGCTGGGTTATGATACGCCCATCCGGTACAGAGCCTGTACTGCGTGTTTATTGCGAAGCATCAACTTCAGCAGATTCTTTTAAAATATTGGATACGGTTAAGGCAGTTTTACTAAATTAAAAGACTTTTTAAGCAATTTTTAAAGATTTTTCAGCATAGCCGACCTCTTTTATCACCCTCTTTTTGAGGCTAAAGTGTAGAATTGTAGCTACGTATACGCAGTATACAAAAGCTACACTGACAAAACGATGTCAGCACTGGGTGAGTTTGAATAATAACTATTGACTCGATATTCCTTATTCAACATTCGATGTTCGATATTTTTTAAAAAGTATGCCGCTTGGCAGACCTTTTCATATACCTCACTGGTTTAAGAGTTAGCGCAGCGCTCTTAAATCCACAATGAAAGGCAGGACTCCGTCCGGGTTAATATGATTAAATACTAATAGTGGTAGTACTTTAAACACCAAGTCCCTTATCTTCGATCATTAAACTTTATCAAATGACAACCCGTTACCATTTCGGCATCGGTAAAACTACATTGGAAATATTATGTTAAATGAGCCGGACGGAGTCCTGATTCTTCTACTTTAGATTTAAGAGCGCTGCGCTAACTCTTAAACCAGGGGTATTTTGAATGATGAATATCGAATGCCCAACATCGAACGATGAAGTTGGAAATCGACATTCGCTATTCAAAATTCACGTCATCGCAGGGTCTCTCGACAGAGGACCCTGCGCACGATGCCATTTAAAAAACGGAAACTTTTATTTACCTAATGGCCATCCGCACAAAACGTTAAATAGATGAAAACACCGCATCCGTTTATAGCTGTTTACAGATTGAAGAAATGATTGGTTCTAACAAATATTCGTGCGCAGGGTCCTCTGTCGAGAGACCCTACGGAGACATTAAATGCCCAACATCGAACGATGAAGTTGGAAATCGACATTCGATATTCAAAATTCGATGTTCGATATTCAAAAAATAGTTATCGTTTATAACCCTCTGCTATATATCCGGCACCAGGTATATAACCAGCAGCACACCAATAATCGCTATGCCCGAAGCGAGTATCAGCGCGGGCAGTATTGACGGTTTATAGGCATCGTCCATCAATTGCTTTTCGGTAGTGCGGTAACGCAGCCAGCTGTAAAATGCCAAAAATATGCCAACGGCAACCAACAAGGTGCCTATTTGAGCTGAATAGCCTTTACCCGGCAACACGGTTTGCTTGCCGTTAAGCGCCAGGGATATTTGCTTTACAAAGAGCGCAAACTTTACTACCACAAACCCAAAGCCCATAATGGCGATGCTCGTTCTTATCCAGGCGAGAAAAGTTCTTTCGTTAGCTAAATGATCGGAGGGACTGGCCATTGTTTTATTGTTATCATCTACAGGGTAACAACAAAAATAGGATTTTATTTCCCCGGATTTATGATCGACAGGATATTCCCCGCCGGGTCTTTAAACCAGGCAATTTCCGGCCCTTGCCCGCGCATGATGCCTTTTTCATCGGTCTTTATTTCGCCAAAATCATAATGCTCAAACTTTATCCCTTTGGCGGTTAGCTCATCAACGGTTTTTTCAACGTCCGCTACCGGGAAATTCAATATGGTAAACGTAGCCGGTTCGTGGTTTGGTTTGGGATAAATGATGATGTTATTGTCGTTGCCATAAATTTTCAGTTCCAGTATACCCATCATACCTTCTTTTACATCGAGGCCGAGCGTTTCGCCATAAAATTGCTTCGCTTTTTGCAGATCATCAACTGAAAAACTACTGAATGCCTTTGCTTTATCTAACATAATTTTTAGGATTAAATTGGTTCATAATCAAGTACCACCGTTCCGCTTTTAAACGTTTTTGAAGAAACGCATTTGAGGCGGATATTGTTCGCTATATTGCTGAATACCGGTGTGCCCGCAGGCAACAAAACCGGGAAGATCATGACCTGGTACAGGTCGATCAGCCCGGCATCGGCCAGTTGGGTTATTACACTGCCGCTGCCCAATACGGTGATGTCTTTATCCCGCTGCTTTAGTTTTTTTACTTCTTCAACCAAATCGCCTTTGAGCAGCGTGGTGCCGGGCCAATCTGCCTTATCTAAGGTTTTGGAAATGACAAATTTTTCTGCCGAGTTCATTCCTTTGGCAATAATGGGGTCATTTATAATTACATCCTCTTGTTGCCAGTAGCCGGCCATCATTTCATAAGTTACCCGGCCAAAAAGTAACGAGTTGCCATTTTTCATCCGGTCTTCCGAGAAAAGCGTTTCTTCTTTGGCATGCATGTTCCAGCTGATGTCGTCGCCCGGCCCTTTATAAAAACCATTCAACGAAATAAAATCGAAAATTGTCAGTTTGCCCATATTTTTGGTTCGATATACAAACTTATGAAATAGCTTTTGGTGATATAAGGGTCAAACCGGACAAATAAAAGGGGTTGCCGGGACGATCGAGAAGATCGCGTTTAAGATTTTAATGTGTTGGATGCTCAATATTTAGGCTAAAGCCTGGATTGCCTGATAAACTGAACCGTTGGCTAAAGCCAAACGGCAATGATAAAAATTGATTGCCGCCCCATTTATGGGGCGGATAACTGCTAAAGTGCTTTGGCTTTAGCCGAATATTCTCAAATATGTTTGAAAACGATTTTCCTGTCGGAACTACATTTGAGACATTCAACAGATCATATTTTCTTATTTTCGTATTAATAATTTCTATCCTATGTCAACCATCAAACCCATTCTCCGCATTTTTGATTACGATAAAACTGTTGAGTTTTATGTAAACTGGCTTGGCTTTAAAATCGACTGGACGCATGTTTATGAAGAAGGTATGCCCAGGTTTATGCAGGTGACCTTGCAGGATGTGGCGCTGTTCCTCTCCGAACATCATGGCGATGGCAGCCCGGGTGTGCATATCTTTATACAGGACTTTAAAGGGCTGCGGGCTTACCACGCGCAGCTTATCGCCAAAAAATACAAATACAACCGGCCCGGACTTGAAATCCCGGATTGGGATCCGGAAAGCATTACGGTAACGGTTATCGATCCGGTTGGTAACCGGTTAACGTTTACGGAAAGAAATGGTTAAAGCTGATATTTTTTCCTCAATTGCTCACTAACCGTATACGCATCTTTAACAACAGTTTCGGGATACCCCAGCGATTGCAAAATGGCTATGCCGTTTTTATTTTTAAGGATGCCTTTTTTTAGTTTGTAATCAAATACCAGGCGTTGGTCGGCAACGGTTTCTTCAAATGAGTAAACTGCGTATTCATCGCCCAGTAATTCAGCCAGTTCCAGGTCGTGGGTTGATACGAAAACGAAATTGTGGTTGGCGGTTAAATAAGCGAGTACCGATTTGGCTGCGGCTATCCGCTCAATGGTATTTGTGCCGCGAAATATCTCATCGATGATCACAAGGCTTTTTACCGGCTCGTTTATACCACACTGGTTAATAATATCCAGCACCGACAGTGCTTCGGCCTGGAAATAGCTTTTATGCTCTTCAACATCATCGCTTACCCGCACACTGGTGTGTATATTAAGCAAAGGCGCGCGGTATTCTTCGGCGCAGCAGGTATAAATGGTTTGCGCAAAAAGCGTATTGATAACAACCGAGCGGATAAAAGTGGTTTTGCCCGACATATTTGACCCTGTTATCAGCGCCCCGATATCGTTGGTACTAATGATCGAGTTTGGTACACAGCCCGTCACTAACGGATGGTATAATCCTTTGATATCTAAAATTGCTTCATTGGTAAACACCGGCTTACAGTAATTGGGAAGGCTTTCCCGTATCGAACTGATCGTTATCAAAAAATCTATGCCGGCAACATATTCATAAACAGTTTTAATATCTTCGCGATACGCACTTACCTTTTTCATCGACCTGATAAACATCAAACCCTCTAACAGGAATATCGTCTTTATCAGCTCAAATACGGCAAAAAGCACATCGGTAGGGTCTCCGCTCACCCTGTTCTGAAAATTCACAAAAAACAGCGACCGTTTTAGTTTGCCCAGGTTATGAATACTGCTTTTAACATTGTTGGTTACATTAACCGCAACATTTTTCTCCAGCCACCGCGAAACATCAAAAAGCACGGGCAACTGCGGCAGCGAATGTGTATACAGGGCAATTTTCCCTTTGTTTTTATAATGCAGGGCTGCATTTACGAGCACGATAAACACAAGCGATAAAAGTGCCAGCGGGCTGGTTGTAAAAATAAGTGACACCACAAGCAGGATTATCAGTAACCATGATACTTGTATATAACCGGCTACCAACGGATCGAATAATGGTAATTGTTCCATTAAAAACAATTCGGCTAAATAATATGCGTGCTTGTTCCCAAGTTTGGCCAATTCATATTCTATCGCTTCCCGCTTAGCTTCATCAGCATTAAGATTGGCCACATCAACGTCCATTTGTGCTAAAATGGCGGCATCCAGCAAAGGTTCATGCAATTTTTTGTATAAATATTGCTGGCCGGGTTTTGAATTGGCCCTGTCGGCAAAGGCAAATAGCTCATCCAGGTCTATATCTTCATTGGTTGCGGCAGTAATTCCATCGGTTTTAGGGCTATGCTTCTTATATAGTCCAACCAGGCGCATGTCGCGCTCATCCTCCGTTGGATTTCCCCATTTTTCTCTTATTTCGATGATTTTCTTCCGGCGCGAGTTTCGTTCTTTAAATACCGAAAACAGGATAGCAACGCTTACAATGCCTACAACAATAAGTATAAATATGATCATGGTATAGATTGCTAACGATTGCCGCCCAAAAATGCCTGTAAAGCCTGCTGTGTAAATTCGGATAAAACCAGTTCGCCGCTTATGGCGGCGCGTTCCAGTAGTAACTCGTCCCAGTTTTCTGTGCCTTCCCAAAGGATTTGCTTCAGGCCGGTTAATGCTTCAGGGTGATAGGATGCCAGTTTTTCGGTTAAGCCATTTAATGCTTCGTCCAAAGCGGTTATATCCGGGTAAACCTCGTTATACAAACCTTTTTCCCCCGCCCATTGCGCCGTTTGGAAATCGCTTGCGCGGATGGTTAATTGTGAGAATGCGGCTAAGCCTATTTTACGGGTAACAGCCGGTGAGATCACAAACGGCCCTATGCCGATAGCCAGTTCACTTAATTTTATAGCTGCAGCTTCGGTAGCAAGGCAATAATCGGCGCCGGCTGCCAACCCTACCCCACCGCCTACGGCCTTTCCCTGCACACGGGCAATGATTATTTTAGGCGATTTGCGGCAGGCATTTATCACGTTTGCAAATCCCGAAAAAAATTCCGCACCGGCTTCCTTGTCCTTTATCTGCACTAATTCGTCAAAACTTGCGCCGGCGCAAAACGTACGGTCGCCTTCGCTTTTTAGTACGATGACACGAGTTTTGGCATCAGCGCCCGCCTGCTCAATTTTTCTGACCAGCTCGGCAAGCAAAACAGCAGGCAGCGAGTTTTGCGAGGGGTGGTAAAAACTGATCGTAGCAACGCCGGTATCGTTAATATTCAGGCTTACATTTCCGTTTTCGGGTAGGGACATAGGATGTTTGATAAAAATCAAATGTAAATTATCTATCTTAGAACTGCTTAAAAACGACTGAAAAAATAAGTTCCGTTATGCCGATCCGCCGATAGGCGGAGAAGCAACCTCGTCGTTTTGCATGGCGACGAGGTTGCTTCGCTGCTCATCACAACCCACAATCCGCTCAATGACATGGTTTTTATTTGTTATTTCACCTTCTCCACAGGAGTCCTTCGGACAGAGTAGCAAATTTATATTCAGCTTGACATTCTTATTTTTAAATTTGATAAACCATTTACCGTTATGTTCAACTTCCAGCACCTCTATTTGTTTTTCATTGCCTCGCTCCTGCTCAACCTTACGCCGGGGAACGATATGCTTTATGTGGCCTCGCGCAGCGTTTCGCAGGGCATAAAAGCGGGTATTATTTCAGCCCTCGGCATATTTGTGGGTTGCTTTGTACATATTTCGGCAGCGGTTTTTGGCTTGTCAATCATTATTGCAAAATCGGCTTCTTTATTCCAGGCTATTAAGTTTGTCGGGGCTGCCTATTTAATTTATCTCGGCATAAGAGCTTTGATCTCAAAAGCACCAGCGCAAAAAGAGGATGATAAACCTGCCAAAGCCAATTATTGGAAACTGTTTAAACAGGGCATATTCACCAATGCCCTAAACCCGAAGGTGGCCATATTTTTCCTGTCGTTCCTGCCGCAGTTTATCGATCCTAATTCGGTATATTTTAAAGTGCAGCTGGCTACTCTGGGGTTGTGGTTTGCTGTTCAGGGCACAACGGTACTGATCATTGTCGCCTGTATTTTAGGCAAAACCAAAGATTTCTTCAGACAGAACCCAAAGGTTTGGCAATGGCAGGAAAAAATAACCGGGATAGTACTGATTGGTTTGGGTATCCGTGTAGCACTGCTATCAAAAAAATAAAAAGATGGTCGACTTAAGTACTGCGCGAGAAATGGCTATGTCGCTGCCGGGAACGGTGGAAATGGACCACTTTGGCATACCCTCGTTCAGGGTAAATAACCGCATATTTTCAACGCTCTGGATACACGACAACAAAATGATGGTGAAACTGTCGCTGATCAATCAGTCGGTTTTTACAGCTTTTGATAGTGCTGTCATTTACCCGGTGCCCAATGAATACGGCAAATACGGCTCAATGGGTTATACGTTATTTGAATTGGCGACGGTACGGCCCGAAATGTTGCAGGATGCTTTGCAAACGGCTTACCAGGATATTATAGCAAAAACCACAAAAAAGAAAAAGCGCAGTTAACCACAAAGGGCACGAAGAGAAAACCACAAAGAGCACTAAGCAAAATAAGGTCTCTGTGAACTCTGTGCAAACCTCTGTGTCCTCTGTGGTTAAAAACAAACCATTACTTCACTATCTGCCCCAAAACACTTTCCCGCATATATTTACTGATCGGCACCTGGTGTTTTTGTATGTGGATGGTATTCCCATCGATGCTTTCAACCCGGTTTAGGGCAACAATGTATGATTTATGCGTTTGGATGAATTGCTTGGCGGGCAATTTTTCAAGCAGGGCCTTGAAGGTAGTATGTATGATGATTTTCCGGTTCTCTAAATAGATAGCCGCGTAATTTTCCATCGCCTCAATAAACAGTATCTCGTCAAAATTTATTTTTTCCAGCCTGCCATTTGATTTGGCGAACATGTAGGGGCTGGCCATGTCCACTTTATTTTCGCGGAGCGCAAAGTAATCTTTGGCTTTCCAGGCGGCTTTCAGAAAGCGGTCGTACGAGATAGGTTTGAGCAGGTAATCGAGCACGTCCAGCTCAAAACCTTGCAACGCATATTGCTCAAAGGCAGTAGTAAATATCACTTTCGGCGGGTTTGATAGCGCCCTGATAAATTCCACACCCGTAATGTGAGGCATTTGTATATCCAAAAACAGTAGGTCGACGGGTGTCTTTTGCAGCATATCGCTCAACTGGAGTGCATCCTCACAAACGCCTTTCAGGTCCAAAAAACCTATCTTCTCTACATAGCCCTGCAAACCTTTGCGGGCAAACGGCTCATCGTCGGTTATAATGCAGGTGATGTTATTCATAATACAGTTTTAGTTCGGCAACAAAAGCACCATGTTCTTTTTGTGCCGAAAATGAATGCTTACCGGGGTACAGCAGGTCTAACCGGCGTTTTAAATTTTCTAAACCGATGCCGCCTTCGTGTTTTACCTTATCCTCAAAATCGGGCACGGAATTTTCAACCTTAAAGATGATTTCGCCATCCTTTACCAGGGCGCTTATTCCCATTTTATACTCACCACCAATAAATTTAAAGGCATTCTCCACGAAAGGCAAAAACAACAACGGGTATACCAGTTGCCCATTCAACGCTTTATCAAAGTGCACATCCAGCTTTAGTTTATCGGTGCTGCGTATTTTTTGCAGTTCGATAAATGTCTTCAGGTATTCAATTTCATTGCTAACCGGCACCTGGTGCTGCTGATCGTACAACTGGTAGCGCAATAGTTCCGAAAACTTCTCAATGCTCTGCTTCGCCCCTGCAATGTCATCATCCATCTGGAAATAAATGGTATTTAGCGCGTTGAATAAAAAATGCGGGTGATATTGCGATTTTAAAAATTTCAATTCGGTCTCCAACTGGTCGTTTGTCACTTTTTCCAGCAGTACCTTATTGTTTATATACGCACGCAGGTAGGTATTGCTGCGGGCTATGCCATAATAGATTATGGCATAAAAAGTAGGTATCATATTTATATCAGCTACGTCAGCCCAGGGCATCAGTTCGAGATGCGACGCCCGGTGCAATGCCATATCCATCGGAACAAAAACTATGTTTACCAATACCAGGTTGGCGCCAATTAGTATAGTTAGTTCGTTAAATACATTTTTATAGCTTAATTGAACCGGCGATTGCCTGTCATAATACCGGAAAAGCCACTCGAAAAGACCTATACCTAAATAACCAACCAGTATGGCGCAGGCTATTTCTATACCATTTATATACAAATCCCTTCGCCAAAAATGCAACCCGATATCCGTATCATGCAGCAGCCTTACGGTAAAATAAACCAGTAAGCCGTACAGCGCTGGAAAAATATATTTCCTGAAAAATTTCATCTGTTTGAAGTTATAAAATTAAGCCGAAACCAATGCTGCTTCCTTTATTTTTTCAGGTTCGATGACCTTAAGTGGTTCTGACTTTGGCAAAGGCTTCATCCCAAATAAAAACCGCATCACCGGGAAAGGTTGTACCAGCAGGTGATAAATACCAACGGTTACAAACAGCGTCATGCCAACGGTATAGATATATTTTAGCAGGATATCTTCGGGCAGCGGCACAATGTAATAAACCAATATCACTATAACCGTTTGATGCAGGATATAGAACGGGTAAACCGCCTGGTTGAGGTAATTTAATACCCTGTGCTTTTTGTTAAGATACTTTTTACCATACCCGATGAACGCCAGCACCCATCCCCATGCCACGACAGCGCGGAGCGCGTAAAATCCATCCAAAAGTAACTGACTATTGAACGGCCAGCGCTCGTAGCCGGGCTCAATTTTGTTCCAGCGTAAAATATCAATCAAAATAAAAGTTAAAAAGCCAATGGTGAGGGCAAAACGGCGGTTGCGTTCCAGGCTATCCATCAGTTTGGGCTGGGTAATGCATACAAAACCTGCCAATACAAAAAGCAACCAATAAATAAGGTAAGGAATATCGCCTACCAGGTTATTGTTTTCGGGGCCGTCCTTTATCACCAAACCGTACCACAAGATACCCGGCAACATAATCAGGTAAAGCCATTTGCCTTCAGCGAGGGCTGCGAGTTTATTTTTTAACCCGGCGCTTTTAGGCGATGCCATCCAGGCGAACAGCGGCGCAAAAATTATATCGTAAACAAACAGGTAGGCAATAAACCACAGGTGGTGCCAGCTAAAGCTACCTTTCGGGTACGGCACAAAATTGAACACCGTTTTATAAAACTCCCAATAGCTGCCGGTATAGCCGTTATTGAGGCGCTCCATATAAATTTGCGGCGGTACGATGATGAACATGCCCACTACCAGTGGAATAAACAGCCTGCGGAACCTAAGCCCGATAAAACCCCAACTGCTGCGTTTTTGCATCATATAATAACTTACCGTACCCGAGATGAAGAACAGCAGCGGCATACGGATAAGGTGCAGGAAAAAGTTCGATTCCATCATGAGGTTGCTGGTTTGATGGTTTTTGATGTGCCACCAGTCTTCAGATACATAAGGCATGGCCGAGTGGAACAATAAAACCCCGGCAATGGATATTATCCGTAGCCAGTCGAGGTAGGTTTGGCGCTGTGTGGTTTCCATGGTTCTTTTCTTTTTATTGTAAAAGAACAGGTTGCCTGTTGCCTGCTGAAACTTTTTTGACCACCGGTATAAATTCAGTGACCACCGGACATTAAAACAGCTTGAGCAAAACAATTTGCAGGCTTTTTGATTTAATCATTCCAATACTGTTATATTTAACAAAACGATATAAATACCCCTTCAAATGGCCGAAGAACCCATTGTTAAACCAAAGCGTAACAAGTTTTTAATGTACCTTACGTTGTTAGGCCCCGGCCTAACAACCGGAGCTGCCGACGATGATCCATCGGGTATTGCAACCTATTCGCAAACCGGCGCGCAATTCGGTTACGGCCAGTTGTGGACGGCTTTATACATGCTCCCTTTCATGATGGCCGTACAGGAAGCCTGCGCGCGCATAGGCCTGGTTACCGGTAAAGGGATTGCAGCCATTGTAAAAGAAAACTATAGCCGCAAGGTACTTTACGCAGTGGTGGGCCTTGTAGTTGTTGCCAATACCATTAATATTGGGGCGGATATTGGCGCGATGGCCTCGGCAGCACAGTTGTTGGTGCCTGTTCATTTTGTCATTCTTACAATTGGTTTTTGTGTGATCATACTGGTGCTTGAAATATATACCAATTATAAGGCCTATGCCAAAATACTTAAATGGCTGGCGCTGGCTTTGCTGGCCTATCCTATAACCGTATTTATTGTACATGAGCCGTGGGGAACGGTATTAAAAGCTACCGTTATACCACATTTTGAATTTAGCTTTGCCTTTTTATTCATCATTACCGGCGTTTTAGGCACAACTATTTCGCCTTATATGTTTTTTTGGGAAGCCTCGCAGGAAGTGGAGGAACAAAAAGAAAAGAACAGGATAAAAGAAGGCGGCCGGTCGCTGGTAAGCTGGAACCGCATCCGCAATATGCGTATCGACAATAATGCAGGGATGATCATCTCTGAAATTACTACCTGGGCCATTTTGCTGGTTGGCGCCACTGTTTTACACAACAGCGGGGTTAAGGATGTGAATACCGCAGCTGATGCCGCTAAAGCGCTCGAACCATTGGTACACACCTTCCCAAATGCGGGTTTCCTGGCCAAACTAATTTTTTCTATAGGTATAATTGGATTGGGCCTTCTCGCCGTACCGGTTTTGTCGGGTTCAGCCGCGTACGCTGTTGCCGAAGCCGCTAACTGGGATGCCAGCCTGAATTTAAAGCCGAAGATGGCGCGTGGCTTTTATGCGGTTATCATTATTGCCACCATTATTGGCCTGGGAATAAACTTTGTAGGCATCGACCCGGTAAAGGCGCTTGTTTACGCCGCTGTTTTGAACGGCGTAGCTGCCGTTCCGTTATTATTCCTGATAGCGCGTATAGCTGCCAGTGAAAAAATAATGGGCGAATATAAAAGCGGCAAATTATCGAGCGGGTTGTTGTGGTTTACCTTTGTGGCTATGGGCGCGGCAGCTATTGCCATGTTTTTTACCATCGGGCATTGATATCCATTTTAGCTATCCGCCTAAAAAACAATTAATTGCGGTATGTGTTATTTATATTGAATAACATTTACTAATATGGGAATTTTACAACACGTTGAACACCAGATATCAGCCCTTAACGACCTGGTTAAGATCAATAACGACAGGATAGCGGGCTACGAAAAAGGCATTGAAGGAACTGAAGATGCCGATCTGAAAGCATTGTTTGCCAAATACATTGAGCAAAGCAAGGAAAATAAGTCCGGGCTAACCGAAATATTACATGTTTTAGGCGGCGACCCTTCAACCGGTACCACTATTTCAGGTAAATTCTACCACGCATGGATCGATGTAAAAGCCAAATTCAGCAAAAAAGACCGGCATTCTGTTTTGGCAGATTGCGAGTATGGCGAGGATGTGGCCAATGCCGCTTACCGCAACGCTTTGGATGATAAGGAACTGATATGGAAATCGGACAATATCGTATCCACCCTATCGCACCAGTTGAAAGGCTTGCAGGCTTCGCACGATAACATCAAACAATTAAGGGATTCGGCCATACAATTAAATATCAAACCGAAAAAAGCCGAAAAGATAGCAAGCCATTAATCATAAGGCAGGTTAAACCCAAAATGCGCTTATATTATCAATTTAATATATAAGCGCATTTTTTTATAATATCCATCAGGAAAAATTAAATTTACCGTTTTAATAAAACACATTTACCAACGCACCTTTCATATTCCCGTATCCGGATGAGCCCCGATAGGAAACTTCCATTGCCCGAAGATATTTTCAAGATTGTTTTTGAAAAATCGCCTGGCTCTATATTGGTTAAAGCCGATATACCACTCTTTACCATACTGGCCGCAAGCGACACTTATCTGAAATTTACATCATCATCCCGCGAGGCTATCGTAGGCAGGGGGTTTTTCGAAGTATTTCCGGACGATGAAACAGTTGAGCACGATGAAACCGCCGCACGAAAAATATTCACCCGGGTAATTGAGACCGGCGAAAAGATAGATGTGCCCACTTACAAGTATGATGTTTATGACCCAATTACCGGCCGGCGCGAACCGCATTTCTGGTCGTGCAGTAACATCCCGGTGATGGACACGCAAGGCAATATTGCTTACATTTTAAATACCGTTACCGATATTACCGGGGAAGTAAAAGCCAAGGAAACCGCCATTGAAAACGAGAACCGCCTGCGCATGGCTACCGAGGCTACCGGGCTGGCAACATGGGAACTGGATATGGTGAATAATTCCTTTATCTATACGCCGCGAATGGCCGAAATATTTGGTTATAGTGCAGATGCAAAACCAACCCTGGCCGACCTGCGCAGCCATATCAATAATGATGATATGGAGCAAATAGTTATACCATCGCATAAACAGTCGCTGGTAACCGGCGAACATGCTTATGAAGTTAAAATTCAATGGGCCGATGGATCGGTACACTGGATAAAAACACAAGGGATTATTCAGCATGATCAGAAAAAAAACCCGATACGCATGATAGGCACCGTATTGGATATTACCGAAAGCAAGCGTGATGAGATACGGAAAAATGATTTTATAGCCATGGCCAGCCACGAGCTGAAAACACCGCTCACATCATTAAAAGCCTACATACAGTTATTATCGCAAAAACTAAAAAAATCCGACGACCCATTCGTTTCCAATGCATTGGTAAGGGCAAACAACCAGGTAAACAAAATGGCAAGCCTTATTTATGGCTTCCTTGACCTTTCACGCCTGGAGGCCGGCCGCCTGCAGGTAAAACTTCAAATTTTTGATATTAATAAGCTGGTTGCCGATATGATAAACGAGGCCAACCTGGTTAATTATAATCACAAAATAGTATTTAAGCCCATGGCTTATATTACCGTTAATGCTGATATTGACAGGATAGGCCAGGTGATCAGTAATTTCCTGGGTAATGCCATAAAGTATTCGCCCAACGGCAGTACCATCACTGTTACGGTTAAAACTGTTGATGGCCAGGCCATAGTTTCCGTTGCAGATAAAGGCATCGGCATAAAACCTAAAGACAAGGATAAGGTATTTCAGCGTTTTTACCGTGCGGATAGCGATCATATCAAAACCATATCCGGCTTTGGCATAGGGTTGTACCTGGCAAATGAGATCATCCAGCGGCACAAAGGGAAAATTTGGGTTGAAAGTGACGGCGAAACAGGCTCCACATTCTATTTCAGCCTGCCGTTATGAGAATGTTATTAAGCTAAGGAATTCCAGTGGCTATTTTAATCGCTTTATTACCTGTCGCGCTCCGTTTACTCACCCTCCATAGGAGTCCTTCGGACCGGCGACGCTGCGCTGGCCGACCCTCTCTCTTTCGCTGCGCGAGATAGAGGGTAACTTCATTTTTTTTAGTGATATTGCATAGCGAGGCAGAAAAAATAAAAGCTGGTCGCTAATCTTATAAACAGAGGCTGTCTCAAAAGTAAAATGAAAAAGGACTATACGAAATTATATTTTGCACTATAAAAACTCTGTGCCTCTCCGTGCCTTCTTTGTGCCCTCTGTGGTGAAATTTAACCACAAAGGGCACTGAGATAGAAGCACAGAGAGCACAGAGGCAAATATTATTTGGTAATACTTTGATGAAATTGACTTTTGAGACAGCCTCTTCTTTATAATACATTTAAGGTTATTGCTGCCGCTGGAGCATTGAAGCAAACTTAACCTGGTAATCTTTAGACTGGGCCGCCAATTTATTTGCCCACTCTGTTTGATGCGCATTTTTGGTAAAGTCGGCCAGCCCGGCTATTAGTTGGATGCTAACGTTAATATCGCGTGGGCTTATATCGTCCATACTATTTGACTGCATCTGGCGGTAATCGTAATCAAGCTGATCGGTTAAATAACTGTCTACATCATTCGTTATTTTATTGCCAATAACCACATCGTTCAACTGGTAAGCAGCTTGCGCCAGGTAAAACTTCCGGGCGGCCACATCAATAAACGGATTGATCTCAGGCAGTTCATCGTCATACTTTTTCAAAACCCTTATCGCCGAATCACGTTTGCCATGCTGTATCAAATCCTGGGTAAGATCAAGGAACGTGGTGAGCATCACCGGGTAGAACATGGTGGTAGATTCATGGTCGAGGTATTTGGCCGTTTTAAAATTACCCCATTTAAATTTGTTCATCACAGCATTGTACATGCTGTCTGTGTTAACCTTTTCCATCTGGTCGTGAGCGGTAGTATCTACCTTGTAAGGAATTAAACGATAGGTAAAGCCCTCTTTATACAAATATGGCTGCAGGCCTATCAGGTTTTCCGGGCCAACGGTAACGGTAAAGCAAATTGGCCGCTTCCAGTTATTGTGAGCCAATATGTCAAACATGGCCAGGTTATCCTTCATCACATAGTTAGAAGTATATTTAAATTTAAGTGTATCCGTTATCCTGTTACGCTGGCTTGCCGGTATCACATTATATTTAATTACCGTATCGGCATTAATGGTCATTTTTAAATTTTTGGTTGGCAGGTAGTTGGTAGTAGTATTATCCTGCAATGGTATCTGCGCACTCTTATCGTCGGACGATATAAAATCAAATACATCCTTCAACTCATAATAACCAACTATAGGGGTTGATTTACCGGTATTGGCGTCATATACACCATCGTTATAATAGATCACATCACGCACACCGTCCTCGTACTTTTCAAAAGGCATGGTAATCGGCAACGGTGCCGACTGGTTCATTTTCTTGGTCATTTGCTTAATGTACCAGTCGCCGGTAAATAAGCTCAGGTTCACAATGCGCACATCCGGGCGTATACCCTCAACTTCCTGGTCGTACCATAACGAATAGGTATCGTTATCACCGTAGGTAAACAATATCGCATTCGGCGGGCACGAGGTAAGGTAATTATAAGCCATATCATGCGGCGTCATCTTTGTCGAGCGGTCATGTGCTTTCCATTCTTCGCTTGCCAGCAATACCGGGCCGGCCAGTAAGCATATAGCCGTTGCGCCAATAGCGGCAATTTTTGGTGTAAGGAAGTACCTGGCACCTTCGGCTACTGCCAGGGCGCCTAAACCTATCCAAATAGCAAAGGCGTAAAATGAACCCACGTAGGAGTAGTCACGCTCGCGCGGTTGTATCGATGGCTGATTAACATATATCACAATTGCCAGGCCGGTAAAAAACCACAGCAATAAAACAATGAGGGCATCTCTCTTTTTACGTAAGAAGTGATAGGTTAAACCGATAACGCCAATCAAAAACGGCAAACAGTATAAAGGTGTATAAGTAACCCCGCTTAAAACGTGAACGGGATCACCACCAACAACTGATTTAGGCAGGTGCTTAAAGCCGTCGAACAGCCCGCTGTTCCAGTTACCGTCTATACCCGTCATGCTATTCTGGCCGTCCATATCATTGTACCTGCCTACATAGTTCCATAAAAAGTAACGCCAGTACATCTGGTACATTTGCCAGGTGAACATAAAGCTGAGATTATCGCCAAAACCAGGCGCCTGCCCATCAGGTATCCTCAGCCAATCGTGATAAAATTGCGGGTCCGTACCATCCTGGCTATACATACGCGGGAATACCGTAGTATGGTCATATTCCAGGATCTGTTTTTTTCCTTCTACTTCATATTTGGTTTTGCCTTTTCGGTAAATGGTAGCGCCATCTTTCTCACTGGTAACCTTCGCATCAAAATATGGTCCGAATAATAGTGGCGTTTCGCCGTATTGGTCGCGGTTTAAGTAGCTGTTAAGCGTAAAGGCGTTATCCGGGTGCGTGTTGTCAAGATCCGGGTCGGCAGTAGCGCGGATAGGAATATAGGCAAATGAACCATAGCCTAAATAAATGAAAGCCACGCATAAAAACGCCAGGTTCAATATCGGTTTTTTGCTGCGTACACTGTATACTATACCGCCTACAATTATAGCAATGAGTAATATAAAGAAAACCGCTGCCCCACTGCCGAAACCAAACCCAAGATAATTCACAAAAAACAGGTCGAAACGGGCAGCACCAATAATGGTGTATTGCCTTATACCGAATTGAATGAAAACTAATGTAACCAGGCTAAGTACAAAAGCAATAAGGGCTGAACCCAGGTTTACATTTTTTGACCGGCGGAAATATATAACCATTGATATGGCCGGTATGGTTAATAAGTTCAATAAGTGTATACCAACGGACAAGCCGATCACGTAGGCTATAAAAATTATCCACCTGTCGGCCCCTGGCTCATCGGCATGGGCATCCCATTTCATTATTGCCCAAAACACTAAGGCAGTACATAACGACGACCATGCAAATACAATGGTTTCAACAGCAGAGAACCAGAATGTATCGGTATAAGTGAATGCCAGAGCACCAACAAGGCCTGCACCCATTATTAAAAACTGCTTGTTCTGATCGATCTCTTCGCCTTTATTAACCACCAGTTTTTTAGCCATAGCAGTTATAGTCCAGAAAAGGAGCATAATGGTTCCGCCGCTGGCCAGTGCCGAACCCATATTGGTAAAGAAAGGCACTTTAGCCCTGTTGCCAAATGAGAGCAGCGAAAACGCCTTGCCCAGCATGCCAAAAAGCGGATAGCCTGGCTGGTGCGCCACCTGTAAACGGTAAGCGCAGGAGATAAACTCGCCGCAATCCCAAAAACTTACCGACGGTTCTAAAGTTAAAATATAGGTTATGGAAGCTATTATAAAGCAAAGCCAGCCTAACAGGTTATTGGTTTTATTGTACTGCATGTATAATTAATATAACTTTTTTTAAAGCAGGCGTAAATATCACAATTTTTATAGGTTTATCTAAAAAAACAATTTTTTGCTGTAAGTTATTTAACAGAATTTAACTTTTCCCCTTTAATGAATACTGAATCAAATATCAATAAAAATTCTATCAGCCAGCAACTATCATTCAATTCTAATTATTTATTAATCTTTTTTAACCCGGATTATAGAAATTTAATGCCCATTTTTGTATTAATTGTAACTGAATTTTTATATTGTAAAAAATAATACATACTTACCGGCGTATGCAAAATATCTACACCCCTGCTTTTAAAAAATTATTGCTTTTACTTGTAATTATTGTGTTTGCTGTACGCACCGCGAACGGGCAGGCCGAATATGTGCCATACTCCTACCAGTTCGACCAAAAACTAAATGCCGATGTATATAGCGTGAATACATCCTTCCATACAACCCTTAAACCGTTTTTAATCGACACGGCCATTAGCGGCAAGTATAAACAACTGTTGAACAGGACCGTTGACAGCAACTACAAACAATGGGCATGGCGTAAATTATTTAATGAGCATTTGTTTGATGACCACGAGAAAGATTATACTTTTTTTGCTGATTTTTTAACCGACCTACAGGCGGGGCGCGAGTTTGTAAATAAAGACAACACCTTTTTAAACACCCGCGGCTACCAGTTAGGTGGCACGGTGGGCAGTAATTTTTATTTCTACAGCAGCGGTTACGAAGACCAGGGACGTTTCCCGGTTTATTACCAAAGCTATGTAAACAAGATAGGCTTTATACCCGGCGAGGCCTATGACAGGGATTTTGGGAGTACCACAAAGGACGACTGGTCATATGTAACAGCAATTGTATCCTATACCCCCATTAAACAACTCAATATTACTTTAGGAGAAGATAAAACATTTATCGGTGATGGTTACCGTTCCCTGCTGCTATCTGACTGGGCTGCCCCATACCCTTTATTACGCCTTACCGCCAATTTGGGAAAGGTGCAATATATGATGATGTGGACCAATATGGAGGATACACAAGCGCCCAAATTTGATACTTATGGCAACAATCGCCGTAAATGGGCCGAATTTCATTATTTAGACTGGAGCGTTACCAACAGGTTTTCATTAGGTTTTTTCAACGCCATAATTATAGGTGCTGCTAATAATACAGGTGAAACACATGGTTTTGATGTTAATTACATTAATCCTATTTTATTTGATAGTTCGATAGGGACTAAAACGCCTTATAGCGATAATGTACTCTCGGGCTTTACCGGCAAGTACAAGGTATTAAATAAAACTGCACTATATGGGCAATTGCTTTTTGACCGATTGGATGAAGGTACAGGGCCAAAAAACTCAGGCGGATTCCAGTTAGGCTTTCGCGGGGCCGATCTTTTTGGGTTAACCCACCTTAATTATCTATTCGAGTATAATACCGTTAAGCCTTATACCTATTCATCGCCGCAGGTTATTACCAATTATACCGATTACGGCCAATCGTTAGGCGACCCGCTTGGCTCAAACTTTAAAGAAGGTATAGGCATACTGGATTATTCAATAGGTAAGTTTGATATACAAGGCGAAGTAATGTATGCCAGTTTAGGGCTTAATGACAATAATATTAACTACGGCCAGGATGTGACAATGGCATTCCCTGTAACTTTGCCTTCTGATTTTACCGGGCAAGGGCTACATACAAACCTTTATTATGGAGAGGGTACCCTCTCCTATCTCATCAATGCCAAATTCAACCTGCGTTTAGAAGGCGGTTTATTGCTGCGCGATGAAACGAACAGCCTCGGGGGTGCAAAAACAACTATGATTACGTTTGGCCTGAGGAGCAGCTTCCGCGATTTATACCATGATTTTTAAACGAGCCGAAATTTAATATTACAACAATACTATATAAACATAAATAGGCTATCTTCATATTTGTACCCGCCCTGGTACGACCCAACCAGGCAGTGCAAGTATTTAAATTATGACAGGATAAGATATCCTGCCGGTTTACCGTTAATTCATTGTAAAAGCATAAGAATGATTTAATAATTATTTTATTAAACCATCTATCGCCGGCAAGGTCAAACAAATGCCATTTAACTGTTGCTGTTTTGTACGTGAGTTAACTATGATGTAATTTTACTTCAACCCCTTTTTTAATTGACTATGCAGAAGCGAATTTTAGTACTTGACGACAACCAGGACATACTGGATATCATCCACGAAGCCCTCATCTACCAGGAATTTGAAGTTAAAGTAACCCTTGAAGGCGGCGATATTATTAATGTAGCACTGGATTTTCAACCCGATCTCATTATTCTCGATTACCACTTAACCGGCAGCAACGGGCAGGAAATATGCCGCAGGCTAAAAACACACCCCGAACTTGGCCATATACCCGTTATTATCTGCTCTGCTTATGTACAAAAAAATGCCGACTTATCGTCATGGGGATGTGATGATGTGATTGCAAAACCATTTGGCCTGGAGGAATTGACGGATAAGGTGAATAATTTGATAGAGGGTTAGCTAGGTTTCTATTTCGCCATCAAAAATATCCAAAAGCGTTTCTTTATCTTTTTGAACTTCATATTTAAACATGAATAAGGTGAGGCAATACATTCCTATAAAAATGAAAATTGGCGTAGAATTATAAACGAATACAATGTTTTTAATATGCGACTTATAAAACCAACCTATTATTAGTATCCAAAAACAGAATATTAAGACTATGGGATGTATTCTCATCCTGACAAGTATTTTTGAGCCCTCCGCATCTTCTGAAATAACACATTTGATCATCGGAATGAAAGAATTGCGACCTTTTATTGCACGATAAATTTTAAATAAGTTTCCCGATATAGAACCCATAAAGTATTGATCGAAATTTCTCCTGAACCAAAACGATATATTTTTAAAATAGTTACCAGGAGGTATTCGGGTAATATTTTCAGTTAATCGACGAATTGCATCGGCAGGTTTAAGGCTGCTAATTATCGAAAATCGGTCATATGGGAAAAGCCACATAGTTATTCAGGTACAGGAATAATACAAAGGTATCAATATTTTATCGAAAACCGCTTAAACACAATGCTCACCAAAAACAAAGGCGCAATCAGCAAATTTTTATACCGATACTCAAATGACAGTTTTTTACCTTCCTTTATATAGCCGAAGAACAATGCAATAACCGAAAATATAAATATTGCTCCGCAAACCAGCCCAATTGACGGACCGCCTGCTTTTTGCCATAACGCCATTTGGGTAATTACGTAAAAATAGAGCAGCATTACAAATAGCACCACATACCCCAGCGCAGGCGACAAGCGGATGTAGAAATATACCAAAAAAGCCAGCAGAAACGACGACCAGTTAAAATCGCCATTATAATGCCCTAAAAATTTGATATAAGGAAACGGAATAACCCACGCCAGCCCGAATAAACCGAACAGCAGCAAGGGAATAAATATGATATGGATAATTTTATTCGCCGGGTTTTGGTGCGCGGCGGCAAACTTATCAAAATAAAACCCCACGCCGGCGGGTACTGCCGGGGCTGGGGTTTTATTTGGGGGAGTAGCTTTAGTCTTTGACACTTTCTAAAATAGAACTGTCATTTCGACGAACCCGGGCTGGATAAAGCATTGGCGTGAGGAGAAATCCTTTGCGACATATCGCTTTCAAAAGATTTCTCTTTCGCCCCATTGCCAAGCCAACGCTTCGCTCTATCGAAATGACAGTGAAAATTAAAATTCTCTACTTCGCAAACGCAACCGACCTTGTTTCCCTTATCACAGTCACTTTTATCTGTCCCGGATAGGTCATTTCGGTTTGTATACGGTTGGATATATCAGCTGCCAGCACTTCTGATTGCGCATCGCTTATCTTCTCGCTTTCCACTACCACACGCAACTCACGACCGGCCTGTATAGCGAATGTTTTCTCTACGCCAGGATATGATAATGCAAGTTCCTCAAGCTCTTTTAAGCGCTTGATGTAGCTTTCCACCACCTCGCGGCGTGCGCCCGGCCTTGCGCCTGAAATGGCGTCACAAACCTGTATGATCGGCGACAGCATGGAGGTCATTTCTATCTCGTCGTGGTGTGCGCCAATGGCGTTACAAACTTCGGGGTTCTCTTTATATTTTTCGGCTAACTGCATGCCCAGAATAGCGTGTGGCAACTCTGGATTATCATCAGGCACCTTACCAATATCGTGCAGCAGGCCTGCGCGTTTGGCCAGCTTCACATTCAGGCCTAATTCAGCGGCCATGGTGGCGCAGAAGTTGGCTACCTCACGCGAGTGCTGCAACAGGTTTTGTCCGTACGATGAACGGTAACGCATACGGCCAACCATGCGGATCAGTTCCGGGTGCAGGCCGTTTATGCCGAGGTCGATCACGGTGCGTTCGCCTATCTCTACAATTTCTTCTTCTATTTGCTTTTTGGTTTTGGCAACCACTTCCTCAATACGGGCCGGGTGAATACGGCCATCAGTCACCAAACGGTGCATAGCCAAACGGGCTATCTCACGCCTTACCGGGTCGAAGCCGGAAAGGATGATCGCTTCAGGCGTATCGTCAACAATGATCTCGATACCGGTAGCAGCTTCCAGTGCACGGATATTCCTGCCCTCACGGCCAATGATACGTCCTTTGATCTCGTCGTTCTCAATATTGAATATCGAAACCGTGTTCTCAATAGCTGCTTCTGTAGCTGTACGCTGAATAGTTTGAATAACGATCTTCTTGGCTTCCTTGGTAGCGGTTAGCTTGGCCTCGTCAACAATGTCTTTTATCTGTGCCATGGCCTGGCTGCGGGCATCCTCACGCAGCGTATCAACCAGCTGGTTCTTTGCATCTTCGGCTGATAAGCCTGCAATGGTTTCCAGTTGCTGGATGTGCTGATTTTTCAATGCCTCAACTTCTTCCTGCTTTTTGGCAACGATCTCTGTCTGCCTTTCGAGGTTTTTACGGGCATTGTCCACCTCGTTTTCCTTACGGGAAGCATTCTCAAGTTTTTGATTTAATGATTGCTCTTTTTGTTTAAAGGCGTTCTCGCGCTGGTTTAGGGCATTATTTTTGCCGTTAACCTCCTGTTCATGCTCCGCCTTCATTTGTAAAAAGCGCTCTTTTGCTTCCAGCAGCTTGTTCTTTTTCAGTATCTCCGCGTTATTTTCAGCGTCTTTTAAGATGAGTTTTGCCTTGTTCTGGGCCGAATTTTCCTGTGCTTTAAAGAGCTTACGTAACAGGAAACGCCCGACAATGATGCCTATCCCGGCGCCGACCAGCAGCCCGATGATAGCATATAAAGATGTATCCATTTTTTAAGTTTATAATAAATAAAAAAACCGCAACTAAACTTCTAAGTGTCATGTATTGAAAAACCTCCGGGCAGAATATTGGGATTATGGGTTATCGTTAGATTATACGAAATAACGCATGCCTCCTGATCCGCTGATATTGAAGCGTTAAGTTTTTAATAGTGAAACTTAAAATTTAACTGCGGTTAAATCTTAAATATGCTCTGTTTATGTATAAGAACGTTATTACTTCGAGAAAAATTCGTTCAGCAAATGATCTAACTGGTAAACCTTTTCGGCCACATCGATATCCTCTACCGAGACCTTCTTCTCCGCCTTCAATGCCGATGTTGCATAGTGCAACACACACATGGATAGCAGGTCCTGTTTATCCCTAACCGCGTAATTTTCCTGGTATTCTTTTACACGGTCGTTAATCAGCTTGGCTGCACGCCTTATTATTTCTTCTTCCTCCATGTTTACCTTTAAGGGGTAAACCCGGTCAGCAATATTTATTTTTATTGAGATTTCTCCCATTTGAGCTTTTTCACTGTCGCATTACTTTTTCAGCAATACAATACACTTATCTATTTCCTGCACAAATTCGTTAATTTTTTGTTTAATGTCAAAACTTTTTTCATTTGTTTCTGAAAATGACTTCGCTAGCTTCAAAACCCGAAGTTTTTCTTCAAGGTCCTTGCTTTTGTTCTTGCTGGCGTTAAGTGCAACATTTAACGTCTCATTCTCCAATTTCAGCAAATCATTTTCTTCCTGCAAAGCAGCACACAGCTCAATTAAACGAGCTGTTTTGTCAATTACCTTATCTAATTGTTGTGCTGTTTGTGACATTTGTTTTGAGTGATTGGTGGTTAGTGATTGGTGATCCGTAAATAGTTTTTTCAACTAATCACTAATCACCGCTCACTAATCTCTACCGCCGAACCTCGGCGGCTGCTTCCTTCTCTAAGTTATAAATTAGTTTTTGCATTATCGAATCGATGGCTTTATCGGTTAACGTTTTTTCTATGTCTTCCAATATAAAGCTCAGCGCGTATGATTTTTTGCCTGCCGGGAGCTTGTCGCCTTCGTACACATCAAACACATTCACATCCTTCAGTAATTTTCTTTCAGTTTTTTGGGCGATCTGTTTTAACTGACCGAAAGTTACGTTTTTATCTATCAGCATAGAAAGGTCGCGCCTTACCGCCGGGAATTTTGATATTTCCTGGTAAACGATGTTATTCTTTCGGGCCAGTTGCAGCAACAGGTCGAAATTAAAGTCGGCATAAAAAACCTGCTTGTCAACATCCGCTTTTTTGAGCGAGGCCGATGATACCGAACCGAATTTCACCAGCGATTTATTGCCACGGTTGTATTGCAGGCCGTAAGCCAGTTCGTCGCTTGTGGCATCCTCAACCGTAAAGTCTTTTACATTTACTTTAGCGATAAGCCCATCGACTATGGCTTTTAAATTATAGAACGATGCTGCTTTGCCTTTTTGGTTCCAGCTATCTTCATTAGCCGCACCGGTAATGAACACACTTAATCTTTGACTTTCTACATACTTATCTTCAACCATGCTGTAAACTTTCCCAAACTCGTAAAATTTCAAATCAGGGCTCCTGCGGTTCTGGTTATACGCCACAGCTTCCAGTCCCGAATATAACATGCTTTGGCGCATTACATCCAGGTCGCTGCTTAAAGGGTTTAATATTTTTACAGCCACATCCAGGTTATTGGAATAAGCCGATTTGGTAAGCGAATTAGCCATGATCTCGTGAAAACCATTGGCGGTAAGCATATCCGATAGCTGGCTTTGCACAGCATCCCTGTCAGGACGGACAGAAGTATTGAGCGATGCCCTGATCTGCGTTGGGATATGAATATTGTTATATCCATAAATGCGCAGTATTTCCTCCACAATATCCACATCGCGGGTTACATCTACCCGGTAAGACGGAACTTTCAGCGACAGGCCTTCGGCGGTTTCACCAACTATTTGGATGTCCAACGCTTCTATGATCGCTTTTATCTCGCCATGCGGTATTTGCTGGCCGATCAGCCTGTCGATAGTTTTATAGGTTATTTCTATTTCGAACGGCGCTACCGGATTAGGGTAATGATCGTAAATTTCGGATGATATTGTGCCGCCCGCAACCTCCTTTATCAATAAAGCGGCGCGTTTAAGGGCGAATACGGTCATATCCGGATCAGTACCCCGCTCAAAGCGAAACGAGGCATCGGTTTTCAAGCCATGACGCTTTGCTGTTTTACGAACGGATACCGAATTGAAGTAGGCGCTCTCCAAAAAGATACTTTTAGTTGATCCGCTCACGCCCGAATTTGCCCCGCCAAAAACACCGGCGATACACATCGGCTTTTCAGCATCGCATATCATCAGGTCATCGGCAGATAGCTTGCGCTCCACGTCATCCAGTGTTTTGAATAGCGTACCTTCGGCGTAATTTTTTACTACTACTTTGTTGCCGGCTATTTTATCCGCATCAAAAGCATGCAACGGCTGGCCGAGGTCGTGCAATACGTAATTGGTCACGTCAACAATATTGTTGATGGAACGCACACCGATAACCGCCAATCTTTCCTTTAACCATTTTGGTGATTCTTTTACTTCGATGCCTGATATCGTAACGCCCGAATAACGCGGCGACGCCTGCTCGTTCTCAACCACCACCTCAATTGGGCGACTGTTATCATCAACTTTAAAAGCCGAAACATCCGGCCTTTTAACAGCGATCTTTAAAAACGCGGCAATATCCCTTGCCGTACCCAAATGCGAAGCTGCATCGGCGCGGTTAGGCGTGAGGCCTATCTCGTACAGGTAATCGTCGTTCAGTTTAAAATAGTCTTTGGCTAAAGAACCGGGAACTGCATCCGCATCCAGCACCATAATACCCTCGTGTGAGTGCCCTAAACCAATCTCATCCTCGGCGCAGATCATCCCTTCAGAAACCTCACCGCGTATTTTCGATTTGTTTATTTTAAAGCTATCACCTTCCATGGGGTAAAGCAGTGCGCCTACCATTGCAACAACAACTTTTTGCCCTGCCGCCACGTTTGCAGCACCACAAACAATTTGCAGGTCCGTACCAGTGCCTACATCAACTTTGGTTACATGGAGGTGGTCGGAATTTGGGTGATCGATACTTTCCTTCACGTGCCCGATCACCAAACCTTCCAGTCCGCCGGGTATTGCCTGCACCTTGTCGAGCACCTCCACCTCGAGGCCAACGCCCGTTAGGATGGTTGAAATTTCTTCAGCGCTTTTGTCTGTATCGATAAACTCTTTGAGCCAATTATAAGATATCTTCATTTATAGCGAAATGATAATCGGCAAAGATAGGATTTAAGGCGAAAGGTGAAAAGTATAAAGAGCAGGGAAATCGCTCATTAAATTATTGCAGGCCAAGATTTGGCTAAAGCCAATCTGGTCATCTAAAGTTAACCGTTGGCTAAAGCCGAACGGCAATAATTGAAAACATATTCATAAATTCATTGCCGTCCCATTTATGGGGCGGACGAACAACTACGAGAAAAAAGACTTTAGTCGAAATTGGCGATAGGTTTTTCAAAGCGACCACCTTGGGTTAAAGCTTATTTTGAGGGAGAAAACTTAATATGGAATAAAATTCAAGCCACCACGTTACTTACTTATGCGACAAAAATGCTTTGTCTTATTCATTTTCATCCTGCATGGCATAACTCTTTTGGCGCAAAACCCGCGAATGCCTTTTCCGCAGCATGTAAATTATTTTGCAGGCACTATTAAACCCAACCATATTTCGCAGGCGCAAATGGACAATGCAGTGACGAGCTTTTACACCCAATGGGAGGTCCGTTATATAAAAAGCGTCCCCGGTAAACCTGAAAGTTACGTTTGGTTTGAGGATAAAGATGGCAAACAGTGCGTTTCCGAAGGACAAGGCTACGGCATGGTGATCGTAGCGCTGATGGCCGGGTTTGATCCTTCTGCAAAAAACACTTTTGATAATTTATATCGCTATTATAAAGCCCACCCCTGCCTGTCGGCAGGCAACGCAAGCACACGCGGCAGCCACCTGATGGCATGGGCGCAACATCCCGGCGGCAGGGATGTCGACCAAACATCGGCAACCGACGGTGATATGGATATTGCGTATGCCCTATTGCTGGCCGATAAGCAATGGGGCAGCGATGGCACTATTAATTATCTAGCGGAGGCTAAAGCGATGATAACTGATATTATGCGCTATGAAATCAATCCAAAAATATTCTCGGTAATATTAAGCAATGGGATTGAAGCAGAAAGCAAGGATTATTTTGATACCCGGACATCGGATTTTATGCCGGCCAATTTCAAAGCATTTGAAAAGGCGACCGGCGATGAGCGCTGGGATAAAGTAGTCGATAACAATTACAAACTTTTCCTGCATATGCAGGCCGGATACAGTCCGGATGCGGGTTTGGTGCCGGATTTTATCGTACACATTAATAAAACGCCAAAACCCGCACCTCCACATTATTTAGAATCGCGGTACGACGGGGAATATAACTACAATGCCTGCCGGGTGCCCTGGCGCGTGGGGCTGGATTATTTGCTGATGGGTGATATTCGCTCCAAAGCCTTCGTACAAAAAATAAATAAATGGATACGCGAAACGACAAATAATGATACCTATAACCTTTCAGCAGGCTATACACTTGGCGGAAACGACATCCACGGCCGCTATTTTGAAGCATTGAGCTTTATTACGCCTTTTATGGTATCGGCAATGGCTGATCAAAAAAACCAGCGATGGCTGAACAAGCTATGGGATTATTCGATAAATTTTAAGCTGAAGGATTTTGATTATTATGATAACACGATCAAAATGCTGAATATGATTATTGTATCGGGGAATTATTGGGAAGCAGAATAATTATTAAATTTGAAACGTGAAAAATCAAACCAACGATAATCAAATTCTTTTACAAGGAATAAAAATACTCGTTGAAGAAGGTCATGCTTTTGATTTTCTTAGGCATGAAGAGGCTATTTATTCTAAAGAGGATATAAAAGAACCTGAGACCTCGTTAAGTTCAAACCGCAGAGAACGCTGAGGTTTGCGCAGAGAACGCAGAGTTTTATTAGCTTATCCGCTCCGCCGCTTCCATCCCACTTGTCAGCGCTGCTTCAACTGTTCCCATGGCCGGGCCGTCGTACAAATATTCACCGGCAAAGTATACAGTATCTTCAACAGGGTTCATTAGCACTTCACGCGCTTCCGGGGCTTCAATGGTATCATAGGCATATGAGCCGAGGGTGAACGGATCGGTTGTCCAGTTGGCAATGTTCCAGGCAATGAGCCGGCTTTTCAATTCCTCAACCCCTATTTTAAAAATATTGCTGAGCGACTGCAATGCCAGCTTCAAAAGTTCCTCGGTGGTTTTATTTTTCCGCTCTTCAGCGGGTTGCCCGCCCAGCCAGCCGGTTAACAGCGTTGATTTGCGCGGGTATAATGTCCACCACGTAGGCACTTCCTGGTCGGAGATAACGAAGGCCATTTCGCTTAAATCTTTCCCGGCATTTTTTTGAACTGTTTCGTCTTCCCAAAAAGGCTTATCAAATTCCAGCAAAAATTTAATGATAGCGCCAAAACCCAACTTATTTATGGCGTTTAATTGCGCAGGTATCGGCGGGTCAAAAATCACGGCAGCCTTTTCCATCTCATCAGCCTGCAAAACACCAAGCGGCAGCGCCACAATCATTTTGCTTGCGGCGTATTGTGAGCCATCGGCAGTAGTTGCGTTCACTTTACCCTTTTCCCATTCTATATTTTTAACGATATTGTTGAGATAGATAAGTCCGCCCGCTTTTTTGCAGCTATCTGCCAGGTATTTTATCATGCTGCAATAACCATCGGTGAGGCGGTGCTGGGCATCATCGTCTTCACTTAGCCATTCACGGCGCAGGGCAAATGCGCTTGCTTTATAAATATCGGCCGAATCATAGCCTGAAACATATCTCGTTACCGAGTAACGCGTACTTTTGTACTTGTCACCTGCAAATTCCTGGTCTAAAAACTCGCCTATGCTTATATCCTGTTTTAATGCTTTTAACTTTTCTATCAGCAGGTCCCAATACTCAATAAAATTTTCATTATCGCTAAACTTACCATCGGCATATTGCAGCATTTCGCCGCCGGCGTGTTCATAGGCTATGCCTGCTTCCTTTAGTAAATTTAAAGTGACCGGCAGGTCGCCGTGGATAAATTCAGCGCCCAATTCAGCTTGTTTAAAAAAATCCTGGTCGTTAAGGGTATGTATGCGGCCGCCCGTACGGCCGCGGGCCTCGAGTACAATTACTTTCTTACCTTTCTGCGAGAGCTTATAAGCAGCCATTAAGCCGGTTGCACCCGCGCCGATGATTAATACATCGCTTGTTTCCATGGGATATCTTTTTCCGACCTATTATAGCGATGGGTTTGAAACACGGAGTGTTCGAAACTTTTAAAGTTCCCCTCTCGAGAGGGGGTGCGGTTGCATGCGTGGTGGCAGGGGTGTGTTTAGTCGCTTTGTTAAACACACCCCTACACCCCTCTCAAGAGGGGAATCGCACAGCCCGCCGCTTCTCTCGAACACTCCAGGTTTCAAATCCATCGCTATGATTACCGGCTACTAATTTCAAACTTATATTTTTATATTTAGCCGGATTATTTCAATTTTTCTATGACCTCATTCAAAAAACTGCTTACGGCGCTCCTGCTGCTGTCTGCGTCGGCATCATTCGCGCAAACTCAACTGTATGTTCCATTAAATTTACAAAAGACCTACACCAAAGGCACCCGTACCGTTACCGGCGAACCCGGCAGCAAATACTGGCAAAACCGGGCCGACTATCTCATTAAAATAAACTTCGACCCAAAAACACGCTTGCTGAGCGGTACGGTGGATATCGACTATATCAATAACAGCCCCGATACTTTAAAAAGCGTTGTGTTTAAGCTCTATCCCAACCTCTATAAAAAAGGCGTTCCGCGCAGCTCGAATATAAAACCTGAAGATGAATCCGATGGCGTACAAATACAAAGCCTCAGCATAAACCAACAAGCCCAGGATAAACAAAAATGGCAAATACAAGGCACTAATATGTTCATGCGTGGAGTGAGCATCCTCCCTGCACAAAAAACACATTTCAGCATTGCTTACTCTTACACGCTAAATAAAGGCTCGCACGTACGTACCGGGCAGGTGGATAGCGGCGCGTTTTTCATCGCCTATTTCTTTCCGCGGATAGCTGTTTATGACGACATCGATGGCTGGAACCGCTATCCCTATCGCGGTTCGGAAGAATTTTATAATGATTTCTGCCATTTCAATACCGAGATCACCGTTCCCGGCGATTACGAGGTGTGGTCTACCGGCATGCTGAAGAATGCGCCGGAGGTTTATAACCCTGCTATCATTTCACGGCTATCAACTGCCGGAAATAACGATGCAGTTACAGATGTTATCACTCCTGATGATCTGAAAGCCGGCAATGTTACCACTCCCGGCACATCACATACCTGGAAGTTCGAGGCCGACAGTGTTACCGATATGGTATTTGCCACCAGCAACCATTATATCTGGAAATCGAGCAGTTTGGTTGTCGACCCGGTAACGCATCGCCGTACACGGGTGGATGCGGTTTTTAATCCCGATCATAAAGATTATTACGCGGTGATAGACCATGCCCGCAAAACGGTTGAAACGATGAGTTACGCCTTCCCAAAATGGCCTTACCCCTACCCGCATGAAACCGTTTTCGACGGCCTCGACCAGATGGAATACCCAATGATGGTAAACGATAACCCGCTGCCGAATGTGGCTGATGAGATCGAGTTGACCGATCACGAGATATTCCACACCATGTTCCCGTTTTATATGGGCACCAACGAAACTAAATATGGCTGGATGGATGAAGGCTGGGCCAGCATTGGCGAATGGGTGATCAGCCCGGTTATTGACCATACTCTTGTAGATTATTATGGCATGGATGCCTATGACCACGACGCCGGAAATGAAGATGATCAGCCGATCATGACCCTAACACCGGGGTTAGTCGGCACCTCAGGTTTTACCGATAGTTATCCTAAACCGGCAATGGGCTATTACTATGTACGCGATATGCTTGGCGATGAACTGTTTACCAAAGCACTGCATTATTACGTAGACAAATGGCACGGCAAACACCCAATGCCGTACGACTTTTTTAACTGCATGAACACCGGCGCAGGTATGAACATGAACTGGTTTTGGAAAGCCTGGTTCTTTGACAACGGCGTGCCCGACCAGGCCATCAGCAAAGTAAATAATGTTGGCGGAAAATACACCGTAACCATTACCAATATCGGCACCAAACCGGTGCCGGTTGACTTAACTGTTTATTATAAAGACAATACTACCCAGTTGGTGCACAAAAGCATCATCGCGTGGAAGGACGGGCAAAAAACCTGCCTGCTGCATTTTGACACAACCAAGCCAATAACCAAGCTAGTTTTGGGCAGTACTTACGATGCAGATGTGAATAAAAAGGATAACGTTTGGCTGGTGAAATAGCCCCCCGCAATTAACTTTTATGTAGAGACACAAAATCTTGCGCCATTATATATTTGGATGTACCAAGTGGTTTATACCGACAAAACAATGTCATCAGTTTAATACTCAATATTAGGTATATTTGATGGTATCCTTGCATTGTCGCAACTCAAAACACATTGGAGTTACATTTAAATGTAACATTTTTTGGCAAAGTCTTTGTGAATGTGAACTTAGTTATATATTTGTCATAACAAATTGCGAGCGGGAGCGGTAATTTGAGTATGTATATGTTATACATAAGACAATAAATTATTGTTGAATTATCTAAATACACAATTCCGAGTTGAGGAGCCGTGTAAATTCAAAATCTTTATTGCTTCGATAAGTAACTTAATCAAATATTGGCGTGCAGTGGTATCTCACTGTCAATTCATCGATAAGTTAATTACAAAACAACTTTTGGGATAAACTTTTGCGTATATTATTAGTCAAATATTATGTACGCCAAAATTGCTACAAGCAAACATTTTACAAGTTATAAACGTAAAATACCCTTGGAGAGGGATAAAATATGGAATGCTTAGAATCAAAAGATACAATTGAAACCACTTTTCAAGTGGTTAGAGATGCTTCTTATTCTGAAAAAAAGTTAAAAGTACCTACCGAAGAAGAAATAAATAAGTTTCTTGACAATATTTTAGAATTACAAAGACTACTACTTGATAAAACAGTTAAAATTGAATACGTTACTGAATTATTGGAAAAAATAACTTGGTTAGACAAGATCAATGAAGATTGTCTAATTCAAATAAATACTTTAATCGGTGTTGCAAAAGATTTTCATTCTACTTTGATTAGACAATTTGTTAGATTAAATTTCATCAGGTCAAAAGGGATTGCAAAACAAGAAATAAAACATTTTAAATCTGCAATAGATAATTTAAAAGATAGTATAGCCGATTTAGAATCTGTATTTTTTTCATTGCCACAAATGCCTGAATTTAACGATACAACCAAAGAACTTTCCTTGTTATAATGACCATTTATTGCCTTCCTGATTTTAAATCGGTGGTTGATAAATTAAGCAAAAAGAGGTCTTACAATACTATTGAAGAACAAATAATAGAATATTTTTTCAACAATAGTATCGAAGATATAAAATCAGGAGCGAGATTAAATCATAGTCAAACCGAACCTTACATAAAAAAACGCTTACAGGGGGCTGGTGGATTCCGTATGTACTACCTTGTTAATATTCCCCAGGAAAAAGTTTATTTAATGTTTGTACATCCAAAAACAGGGTCTGAAGGTAGTGACAATATTACCGATGCTTCTAAAGCAAAAATTTATAAAGATGTTTTGCAGGCCATTAAAGACAAGAATTTATTTAAAGTCAAATTAGAAGATGGACAACTTACATATAACGACTTTAACGATCCGGATTAGTGATTCTATTTTATCAGTTTTTCTTAGCCCTATCAGAAGCGATACGTTTTATTTGGCACATCCAAATATATAGTCACCAAAATTTTGCGTCTCTAAGCTAATAATGTCAGATGGCCTTTTCATAGCCGAAAAAAATATTCTTTCCCTCCCTTGTGATTTTTTATCTTTTGTTGCGAATAATAGTGTAAACAGCAACAAATAAAAATGACCACACAGGCACACAAGGAACAGTTTGTAAACATCATCAGCCAAAACAAAAAGCTGATATACAAAGTGTGCAACAGCTACTGCCGCGATGCGGAAGACCGCCGCGACCTGGTGCAGGAAGTGATCATTCGCCTGTGGCAATCTTTTGGCAAGTACGACGAGCGTTACAAGCTATCCACCTGGATGTACCGCATCGCGCTCAATACGGCCATATCGCACTACCGTTCGGGCAAACGCCGCCTCGAAAACACCCTGCCGCTTACCGAAGACCTGCTGGAAATTGCCGGTGACAACCCCGAAATGGAAACCGACGGGCGCGTTAAGCAGCTCTACATTTTTATTAACGCGCTTGATGAGCTGAACCGCGCCCTGATGATCCTTTACCTCGACGATAACAGCTACCGCGAGATAGCCGGCATCCTGGGCATCAGCGAAACAAACGTGGCTACAAAGATCAGCCGCATTAAACAACAACTAAAACAACAATTTGCAACTATTTAAAATTTAAAATAATGATAATGGAACTGGAAGAACTAAAATCGCTATGGAGCGAATACGACAAAAAACTCGACAAAAACCTGCAACTGAACATGCAATTGCTGCGCAAAATTAACTTTGATAAAGTGGCCGGTAAAGCCACGACGCTGTTTATTTACAAACTGGTAGAAATGGTAATTATAATGTTTATGCTGGTGTATTTGATTAGCTTTGAGATTAAAAATTTCACATCTCCGGCCCTAAGCATCTCCGGCGGTATAACCATGCTGTTTATTATCGCCGGTTTTATTTCGGATGTACGGATGATGGCCATTATTGGCAATCTTCGGTCTGATTACGGCACACCTATTGCCGCTATGCAAAAACAGGTAGAAAAGCTTAAGCTCATCATCGTCGGCTATACCAAATGGGCGCTTTTGTCTATTCCTTTTTATCCGGCGTTTCTCATGGTGGCAGGTAAAATATTTTTGCATATCAATTTTTTGGAGACCAAACACCGCGACTATATCGCTGTCAACGTAATTATTGGCGTGTTGCTTTTGCCCTTATTTGCCTGGATGTATCGGCAGCTCAGCAAGCCCGAAATTAAACCGGTTTGGATAAAAAACTTCCTCACCGGCTCCGGCTGGAACCAGGCGCAATCGGCAAAGCAGTTTTTGGATGAGATAGAGCAGTTTGAGAAGGGAGAATAGTTTGCAGTTTTGAGTTGGCGGTGGGCAGTAGCAACCAACAAGTAACTTGCGAAGTTTTTTGCAGCCATGAAGTAACTTCCGAAGTTTTTAAAACTTCGGAAGTTTGTTATTTATAAAGCGATTGACGATTTTATTCGAACGGATATTTGCCATTAACAAATTTACGAAGTTTTGAAAACTTCGTAAATCAAGGGCTAGTTTGAAAAAGCCGCGAATCAATTATCAATTCACACTTATCAAACAGTGTGCTCGTGCAGCGATGCTTCAAGCAAATGCTTTACCGTAGAGGTAATTTTCTCCAGGTCGAATGGTTTTGGGATAAACATATCAGCACCATAATTACCAAGCGATTCCAGCACACGCGGATAGCCGGAAAGCATAATAACTGGGATATGCGAGGTTAACGGATTAGTTTTTAAAAAGTGGCAGTGTTCGCCGCCGTTGATGCCGGCCAGCAGAAAATCGAGCATTACCAGGTCGGGTTGGTGCTCATTTGCGCTACGGATAATATCTTCAGTATAGGTAAGGGCGATTACGTTATATCCCTCCATCTCCAGCGCTTCCTTCAATACATCGAGTATATCGTGTTGATCGTCGACAATCAGTATATTTCTAGTCATGAACTTTTATAATTGGTAGGTATTTAACGATAGGTATATCATTTTGTTTTTTAACCTGCCCCAAAATTAGCCACTTCAATTTAATTATAACGATACTTTTACATTAAGTTTATGTGAATAAGCCGAACAATAACCCCGTTGGCTATATTAGCTGATAAATGAAGAACATACTTTTCTTTGGCGATAGCCTTACTGCGGGCTATGGTTTGGCTGATGTAAAAAATGAATCGTGCCCGGCGCTTATCCAGCAAAAAATAAATGCTGAAGGGCTGGATTACCATGTAATAAACGGCGGACTAAGTGGTGATACTACATCCGGCGGCCTGAACCGCATTGAATATTGGATGAACCGTCCGCTGGATGTTTTTGTACTGGAATTGGGTGTTAACGACATGATCCGTCGCATTCCACCATCCCGCACCGCGCAAAACCTGGAAGCGATCATCCTGAAAGTAAAAGAAAAATACCCGGCTATAAAAATGGCCATGATGGGTATGGAAATACCGCCGTTTATCCCCAGTGCACCGGTGGCGGAATTTAGGGAGATATTTCGCATGTTGGCGCAAAAATATGATATGGCCTTTGTGCCGTTTTACCTGGAAGGCGTTGCCGGGCAAAAGCATTTGAATTTACCCGACGGCTTGCACCCTTCGGCAGCAGGTTATAAGATCATTGCCGACAGGATTTGGCCGGTAGTAAAGAAGCTGTTATAAAGATTAACAAAGAAGCTGTCTCAAAAGTCGACTTTACCAAAAGCTACCAAATAATATTTGTCTCAGTGCTCTCTGTGCTTCTATCTCAGTGTCCTTTGTGGTTAAATTTTACCACAGGTCACGAAGAAGGCACAGAGAGGCACAGAGTCTTTATAGCGCAAAATATAATTTCGTATCGTCCTTTTTCATTTTACTTTTGAAACGGCCTCTTTCGTGGATGGTGGATTATGCCTTTGGTAAATGGATCGGTATCATCAAAATATTGCCATTGCCGTTAAACGGGCTGTTATTTTCGTCAACCACCTGGTCGTAATTTAAGGCCGGTTTGGTCAGATCGCGGTGTTTGTAGAAGCCTTGTATCCTGTCTGAGCTATAATAGAGCATCTTACCATCAGGCGATACGGATGGCGACGAGTTATTGGAGCCGTCATTCACCTGCGCACCGATGTTTTGTGCCTCTGTCCACTGGCCGTCCTTTTTAAAGCTGATCATGATGGTAGTGTCATTCAGGAATACGATATAGCTTTCATCCGGGGCAATAAAAGGGTCTTGTATTTCGGCAGCACCTTTAATAAGCAGTTGTTTTGCCGGGGCATAATGGTCGCCCAGCCATTCGTTATAAAAACTTTGCATGCCCGCTAGCCCTTTGCGCCGCGAACAATAAAACAGTGTACCCTTAGCACTTACCGAAGGCGCATAATTACCCACCCCGGCCAAATTAACCGTTGAGTCTAAATATTGCGGCATCCTCCATTCGCCGTTTGGCGATTGATCGGCATACCAGATGTGCATGGCCAGTTGAGGCTTATCCTGTGGCATACCGGCCGGTGGCCGGCTGGAAATAAAAAATATGCGCTTACCATCATGTGTGATGAATGGATCGGTATCGCGGAAACGCCCGGAAAACGGTACTACCTGCGGCTTTTGCCAAACGTCGTTTTGTTTTTTGGAGCAGATGATGGTCCAGTAAATAGCGCCGAGTGAGGAATAAACTGTTTGTCCATCCGGCGAGAACGAGGTTGCCCATTCGCTGTACGGCGTGGAGATGATACCCGGCGCAAATACTTGTGGTCGGTCGGCTGTATCAATAACCGAAGCGAATTTTGGTGCCTCCTGGCAAAAGGCCGATACGGGCAAAATATTTATAAATGCACAAATTAATGCTTGTTTAAAGTTTAATTTCATAACAATATATTTTATATGGTTTATGCTATGCCTGAAACAACCCATCGTTGGTTTGTCTTAATTCGACTGGATTAGGCACCAGCTTGTTACGAACAGGAAAAAATATATTCTATCCGCACTGATGGCGGTTATTTATTCGGAACAGGAAAATTTGGAGAGGTTATGATAAACGGCTGCCGGTTTTTTGCAGTTTGGCCAACCTGTTATAAACCGCTATTGAAAGTGATGCTATACCGGCAAACCCTATAGCGGCACAAACTATACGCCAGATAGCGCCGGTTTGAATAATATTTATCAATACTAAAAAAGCAACCAGGGTAGCCATCATGTTTATTACAAGGGCCACTTTTACGCGGGTTATTTCGTCTTTAGGGTCTGAATTTGCCATTCTTTCAAGCGTTTGTAGTTAATTAGGATTATAAATATGAGATTTTTAAATTATTATCCAAAATTTTTGAAAAAAATTTTAACTCCGCAGGTAGGAAGCGCCGTTAATATCGATAATAGCACCGCTGGAAAACCCAACCCCATCCAATGCGCAAAGCATTACCATATTTGCTACTTCTTCCGGCTTTGCTACCCGGCCAAAAGGACTTTGTTTTTTTATGGCTTCGCCAGCCGGGCTGTTTAATATTTCAGCGGCCATATCCGTTTCCACAAAGCCCGGCGCTATTACATGCACACTGATATTATGTGGCGCCAAAGCCTGCGCCAATGATTGGCTCATGGCATTTAAACCGGCTTTGCTGGCGCCATAAGCCGGGCAATCAGGCTCGCCCCTAAAGGCGCCGCGCGATGAGATATTAATGATCTTACCACCGCCTTGTTTTATCATTTGCCGTGCAGCAAAATAACACAGGTTCGCCGGTCCTTCAAGGTTAACAGACAATGTTTTTCGCCAACTGTCCGTCCATACGTCAAAATTCACTTCATCTATTTTGTGCTCAAAGTAAACCCCCGCGTTATTAACCAAAATGTCAATGCGCCCGTATCTTTCAATAAAATCAGTTGTAAATTTTTCTACTTCGGCAGGTTCGCCTAAAGATAGCTGCCATAAAGTATGGTCTCCGGGGTTTAACCCAGCCAAGGTTTGTTGAGCTGCTTGTTTGTTGGATTGATAAGTTATACCTATCGTGGCGCCCATTTGTGCGAACAACTCCGCACATGCTTTGCCAATTCCGCGGGAGCCGCCCGTGATGAGGACTATTTTACCAGTTATATCAAATTGCATGCAGCAAAATGATCAATTTTTATGGCATTTAAAAATGGCCTCAGGCGATAAATCCGAGATCGGAAAAATACATCGGATTATTTCGTAAAAACTGCCTGCTTGTGGCTTTGAAAGCGTCGAAGTCTTTCTTTAACATAGCCTGTACAAACTTTTGTGTGAGGCTGAGCTCTTTTTTAGATTGATTGATGTGGATAACTTTCATGCAACGGATAAGTCCAATTCCGTGCCAGTGGTTAACCGTTGCATTGCAATAATTTACAAATGATTGATTTTTAATGTCTTAGTATTAAATTTTAGTATAGTTATAACAACCTGTGTACTATTGCAATGCCTTAAATTTTACTAATAGGCAACCTACAGATTGTGTGGTAAACAATACAATAACAAAAACAACTATTACTATAAAAGGTTATAGGGATAATGTTTTACCTACTATGAAAGCTTTTTTAACATGGGTTCCACCCCAAATCCATAGCCTTTTAAATTTGCAGCTGCTGACTGTTACCGCTCCTGCAACTGCTGCAAATACTACCGCAAAGTCGCCTAAGCCTATCAATATCGACAAGATATACGATCATGTTTATGACTGGATAATTGATTATGGGCCACGTTTTCTTATCGGCATAGCTATACTTTTTATCGGTCTTTGGGCCATAAATCGTTTTGTAAAATGGTCGCAAAACAGGATGCACAAACGCAATGTCGACCCATCGGTAAAACCGTTTTTGCTGAGCATACTTGGTGTTGCCTTAAGAATATTACTTGTATTGGGCGTTATGCAGATCGTCGGTATACAAATAACATTGTTTGCCACCATCATCGGCGCAATGGGCGTAGCGGCAGGCCTGGCATTATCAGGTACCTTGCAGAATTTCGCCAGCGGCATATTGATACTGCTGCTTAAACCCTTTGTGGTAAACGATAGTATCGTTACGCAGGGTATAGAAGGCAATGTAACGTCTATCCAGATATTTTATACGGTGATTACCACTTATGACAACCGCACGGTTATAGTACCTAACAGCCAGCTATCAAACCAGGTAATTACCAACAACAGCCGGGGAGGCAACCGCAGGCTGGACCTGGCATTCAAATTCCCTTTGAATATTGATGTGAAGGATGTAAAAAAAGTAATTTCGGATGCGATAGATAAATCAAAAGATTGCCTCAAAATACCCGACAGGAGAATTGGTGTAGCTGATGTGCAGCCTGACGGCTATGTTATAAGTGTGAACGTTTGGGTAAATGCCCACGGTTTTCAGGATACAAAGCTGGCCGTATTGGAAATTATATTGGAGACACTTAAATCTTCGGGATTGAAACTACCCGGCTTGTAATGCAACAGTTGTGGCAAACAGGCAAAAATGTATTAGTATTATAAATATCTGAGATGGAAAATAACAAAGGCGGTAAACTGGCACCGAAAGAAGGGCAGGCGGAAAAAGAACTTGAGTTAGATGGATTGAAAGAGGCATTTGAAGGCGAACCATCGGGTATAGAAGGTGAACTGGGCAAGAAATACGTTGTTGACGATTCTGATGAGGACAAGGATAACAAGCCTGTGAAGTATAGAAACAAAAAAGACGAGCCTGAATATAAAGGTCCGCCTGATAATGATTAAGGTGTAATTGCCTTATGATAATTTAATTCTATTACGGATGTTATAATTTAGCGGCATAATGCCCGTACATCCCACCCAACACCCGCTGTTAGACAACCCCGTTTGGAACGCCCTGCAAACTGTTCATAAAGATTTTGCAATCGGAACAGAAAACATTAAACGCTACCCCGCCGGTGTGTTGCAAATTATGGGTTGTGCAAACCCTTTCACAGCAAACTTGCAGGAAATAGACCCATGGCTTGCTCCCGGTGAAAAGATATTCATGGTTGGCGACCTGCCCCCACTGCCTGCCGACTGGACGAATTTTATAAAGATTGACTGTGTACAGATGGTTTGGCCCAAACCCGTAAATGTGCCGGTAAAAACACCTGCGGATATTTTGCCCATCGGCGAATCAAGCCGCGCTGATCTGCTCGAACTGGTTAATCTCGCTAACCCCGGATACTTCTTTGAAAACACTTACCAATTGGGCAGCTATTTCGGTACCTGGCAGGATGGCAAGTTAATAGCTGCCGCTGGTGAACGCCTTAAAATGAACGGCCTTACCGAGGTAAGCGCAGTGGTAACCCACCCTGACTATACCGGCCGGGGTTTCGCGCAGCAACTGGTGGCGCATGTTGCCGCTAAAAATTTTGATGAAGGCAACATCCCATTCCTGCATTTTGTAACCGATAATATCCGCGCCCGTAAAGTTTATGAACTGGTTGGTTTTGAGGAAAGACGGATCATTACCTTTTGGGGCTTGATGCGCAGTTAAAGCACATCGCCTTTTTTCCTGCTGATCCTAAAGGTGAGATTAATGCGTGGCTTCATCGGTTTGGTTGATTTGGCAATTCGGTGTTGCCAGTCCTGCTGAAAATCGCCTTTCATCAATAAGTACGAGCCATTCTCCAGTGGGATGGAGAATTTGATACTATGATCGGTCTTGTTGCGGATATCGAACATTCGTACTTCACCAAAACTTACTGAGGCCACTATTTTATTGCGGCCGGGTGTATTGTCCATATCATCATGCCAGGCAACAGAATCGTTACCATCACGATAATAATTCAATAAGACACTATTGAATTTGGTGCCTGACAATTTTTCCACCTTTTCACGCACAAATAGCAGGTCATCTGTCCACGGCAGCGCAGATGGGCCATTACCGGCAATGGAATAGTCGGCATCCGCATCACCATACCAGGCGGTGAGGCGCGGCGTAATCACTTCCTTACCGTATATTAATACTGATCGCTGCTCCCAGGGGGAATCATTAGTAAATTTTTTCAGCAGGCGGTCGCTTTCCGTTTTGCTGAAAAGGGCCGGTTCATAATCAACCAGGTCAGCTAGCAAAGTTTTGCTGAGATCGATGCCGCCGAAGATATCAAGTTGTTTCATTAGATAGGTGATGCAAAAAAAGTGCCTGAAGAAAATTTGAAATATTCATTTTACACACCTCGCAGGTTGCGCCGGTTTAGGTTTCCTTTACCCTCTTAATTTACAAACTCATTCCTTCACCCGATGAACTTTCAGCCATCTCCATCAAAACAGTATCCATTCTGTTGAATTCTATTTCAATATAACTCAGTACCTCTTCATCACTTGGATCGGCCCGAAGAATAGTCATCAACCCTTTTAAGTTGGCTAACGGGCTCCTCAAAATATGCGATTGCTTCCAGATGATCTCCCTGATAAATATAATATTCGTTTTGATCTGTTCATACGCCGATTGTAAACTATGTTCCGCTTCTTTTCTTTCAGTAACATCAGTTATGGCTAACACCAGGCCCAGTATCTTATCATCCTTGTCCGAGATCGGGAACATCCTTACGTAATACCAAATATCTTTATTTCCGGGCTGCGGATAACTTACCTCGTAACTAATCGTGCTACCCTCAAACACCTTATTAGTATAATCCAGGAATTGAACCCGGCGGTTTTCGGGCATCATATCAAATATCCGTTCTTTACCTTTCGGGTCGAAATTGAACTCATTTTCTGCGAATATCAGCGCTTTGTTGTTATATGCCAATATATCTAAATCACTGTTTAACAAAGCATAAGCTGTATCGGTATTATTTAAAATTGTTTCCAGGTTGGCTTCGGTTGTCTTCAGCATCTCTTCTGCCTTTAGTTTTTCAGTTATATCGTTTGACAGTACGAGCCTTACTATCCTGCCCTCAAATAAAATATCATTCACAATAACATTCACAAAAATGATCGTACCGTCTTTCTTCACATGCCGCACTACCCCCCTGTCAGTCGGCCCGTTAACCCCCAGGCTAAAATATTCCCGTTGTTGTTCTATATCCTCTTTCAGCCTGACAATGGCAGCGCTCGCATTCAACATTTCATCTTTTGTATAACCATAAAGATCAGCGGCCGTTTGGTTAACAGCAATAATCGAAAGGTCATCCTTAGCGACCATGCAAAGGGGTACCGGGTTTCTTTCAAAAAGTAACTTATACTTCTGTTCGGACGACCGCAATTCTTCTTCCGCACTTTTTCGTTCGGTGATGTCGATCATAGAACCAATGATCGTTGGCACCCCGTCCAATACAGCCCTGCTTCCATAAAACTCAATCCAGTTGGCGCTTCCGTCCTTCTTTCTTCCCATAGCCTCATAATGAACGCTTTCTTTGCCATCCTCCAAACGGGCGCGAACATTTTCAGCGGCAATGGCCTGGAAATCCGGGTGGATGATCACCTCAACTGAATGAGCGCCGATCAGTTCATGCGGTTCATATCCAAACACCTCCGCAAATCTTGGATTTACATAAACAAACTTCCCGTTTTGTACCATATAAATACCAACCATGGATTTATCGGCCAGGGTGCGAAATTTGATCTCGGCATCCCGTAATTCCGCCTCCATTTCTTTCCGTTCAGTGATATCGCGAAACATCACCACCATCCGCTCCTCTGTAAACTTTTTCCCATTAATTTCAATATCGACAACCCTGCCGTTGCGGTGGACGAATTTTCTTTCACCAATTACCGTTTCGCCGATTGCCCGCTGATTATATACGAGCGGGTTGAGTTGCAACAGCTCATCATTTAAAAGGTCGCGGACATTCATGGTCAGCAACTTATCCCGGTTGTAGCCAACTATTTTGCACATACTGTCGTTGAGCTGGGTAAAATCCCCCTTTGCGTTCATTATAAAGATGGCATCGGAGGCCTGTTCAAATAACGAACGGTATTGTTCCTCGCTTTCTTTGATCAGCTTATTGCTGTTCAAAATATTTGTAAATAAGCCTTTGATATTCTTAACAATAAAGAGTGAAATGGATAGGGAAAGTACCAAAGTGCATACTATCAAAAAAAAGATTTTTTTAACTGTGGCACGGTATATCTCATTGTTGCTGGCCATTAGTTCCTTGCCTACCTGGACCTGCAACGACATTAACCGGCTCAATTTTGTAAAAAACGGGGCCGGGTCGGCAATGAATTGTTGCCGTGCGAAACGGTCAAGTGCAATAATATCTTCTCTATCTAAAATAATTTGCAACGCTGCACATGCTTCATCAACCTGTTTTTTTAGCGCATCGGTTTGTTTAACCAAAAGGCTTTCCTGCGGCGTAAGATAGGTAAGCTTATAGGCCTGCCAGTTGGTGTTAATGGTTTCCTGTGCCTGGAAAAGTTCTTCTTTAGCTTTTTTAAAGGTTAGCAGGTGATTGTTGACTTTTTGCGCCATCGGTATAATTTCAACCGAATAGGCAAACCGGATATCGGATAATTGCTGGATGGGCAAAACACGATCTGCATAAAGCGAATGCGTATTCTCGTCCATTTTTTTTACATCAACAATATTGTAAAGACCTAAACCTACCAGGCTGGACGCTGTTATAAAAAGCAACAGGTATAGCTTTAAAGAAACACTAACCTTGTCTAACATCGTTTTTTATTTAGGGGGATTTATAATGGTAACAGGTACTTTTATTCAACTTTATCTTCTCGCCTAAGTAAAGATATGTTTTTTCTTTTTGCAGTGCAAATAGCTCATTTTGTGGCAGTCGCTTAAACAAGCGGGCAACCGGCTTAATAAACTTTTTTTAAAAAATATACTAAAAACATAGACTTTATATAATTTATTATATATTTGCAGCATAGTTCTTTAAAATATTTATCCAGAAAGACAGAGGGAAAGGCCCTACGACGTCTTAGCAACCTGTACCAGCTCTATCAAAAGCGGTAAAAGGTGCTAATTCCTGCTCCTGAAAAGGAGAAAGATAAAACAATAAAACAGCATCGGCCCTCCCGGGACCTTTTCAACTGCTTTTTCTGCGATACATATTACCGGACAGTAAAAACTAACACAGAAAAGCAATGAGAGTTTATTTTGACAACGCTGCAACCACCCGCCTCGATCATGAAGTATTCGAGGCTATTACCCCTTACTTATTGGAAAATTATGGCAATGCATCATCGCACCATTCGCACGGTCGCGAGGTTAAGCTGGCCATTGAAAATGCGCGGGCAACTATTGCCGGTCTGATCAATGCATCATCATCCGAGATCATATTTACCAGCGGGGGCACCGAAGCTGATAATACAGCTATTTTTTCGGCTGTGAAGGCTGAAGGCATCAAAAATGTGATCACCACCCCGTTGGAACACCACGCTGTGCTGCATACACTGCAAACACTTGAAAAGGCAGGTGAAATAAAACTGAATTATTTAAGTATTAATGCGAATGGCGAAATAGACCTCGCCGAACTTGAGCAACTTCTCAAAAACGCTGGCCGCACCTTTGTTTCGGTAATGCATGCCAATAACGAGATAGGCAACCTGGCCGACATTGACGCCATAGGCGAAATATGCAGCCGTTACAATGCCCTTTTTCATACTGATACGGTACAAACCATCGGGCATTACAAACTCGACTTGCAAAAAACAAAGGCGCATTTTATAACGTGTTCGGCGCACAAATTTCATGGGCCAAAGGGCGTAGGATTTTTGTATTGTCGTAACGGCATAAAATTATCCCAACTTTTGCACGGCGGCTCGCAGGAAAGGCAACTGCGTGCAGGCACAGAAAATATCCATGGCATTATCGGCCTGGCCAAAGCGCTTGAGATCGCCTACCGCGACCTGGATCATCACCAGCGATCAGTACAGGAATTAAAAAGCAGGATGATCAACAAGCTCACCAAATATATTCCGGGCATTCAATTCAACGGCAATTCGGCAATAAACGATAAAAGCCTATACACTGTTTTGAGTGCCAGTTTCCCGCAGTCGGGTCTGCGCGGCGGGTTATTAAAATTCCTCGACGAGCAGCAGGTATCCGTTTCCGGCGGCAGTGCCTGTTCAACCGGGCATAGCTCGCATGTGCTGGCAGCAATTGGGGCAAATCCGGCACATGAGCATGTACGCTTTTCATTCAGCAAGTTAAATACGCTGATGGAGGTTGATTATGTGACTGAAAAACTGGCCCCGTTATACAGCGTTGTGGCCGCTTAAGCGTAAATTTATAATATCAAATCATTATCACATGAAAAAACTGTTTCAACCCGTTCTTATACTTATAACCGGCCTCATGCTGCTGTTGCCCGTTTCAAAGGCAACCGCGCAAACCGCCCCGGCAGAAAAAGGCTATTTTACCATCGAAAGCTATTATAAAGTAAAATGGGGCTATGCCGATGAGTTTATCGCCTTATGGAAAAAGAACCACTATCCCCTGCTTAAGAAATTGCAGGAGCACGGCGACATTATCAGCATAAAAGCCGAATCGCCCATCATCCACAGCAGCGAAGACAGCCGCTGGGACCTGCGCGTGACCATCGTTTTTAAAACCGCCGCGCTGGCTTTTGATTTCAGTATAACCGAACCGTATAAGAAGGAATTGTTTAAGGATTTGGATGCTTATAACAAAGAAGAACAGCATCGTTTTGAGTTGTTATTAGCGCATTGGGATGTGCCGGTGGAGAGTGTGGAGTTGAATTGAGGTGTCGGTTAATATCGCTTTGCCGTAGACTCACCCGGTCTTTGCTTCGCTCGACCACCCTCTCTTCGCTGCGCGGAAAGAGGGTGAGCTGCAATCCTTAAAAAGCAAACATTTTAGTTCCCCTCTCGAGAGGGGGCGCGTTGGGCTGTGCGGCTGTAGGGGTGTATTTATGAGCCATGCTTATGAACTTTTCTACTCCGAAAACCGTTATCTAATATTCCGCCATTTCCTCATCCTCATAGCACCACAACCAGCGTTCGCCGGGTTCGGCGGAGGCTACAACCGGGTGGCTGCTGCGGTGAAAATGCTTGGTGGCATGTTTGGCCGGTGAGCTATCGCAGCACAGTGTAACGCCGCAGGTTTGGCAGGTACGCAGGTGTACCCAGGTACCGCCGGTTTTAATGCATTCTTCGCAAACGTACTCATCGCCTATTTTAACGTGTTTAACAGCCTGCAGGTGGCTGCATACTTCTTGTTCGCTCATAGTAGTAGTAATTTTTGTTAAAGGTAAATATAACAACAAAAAAATGCATTACCCTTTTTTGGATAATGCATGTATGAGGAAGAAATAAATGTTTAAGAAACTGTGTCATTGAGCGGATCGTGAATTGGGATGCGCAGCGAAGCAACCTCGTCGTTTGGCATGGCGACGAGATTGCTTCATCGCCCCATTACACTTTCCCTGCTGCTCTTCGCAATGACATGGTTTTTTATTTAATTACTCGTTAACAAAGTCTCGTTCTTATAATTAGGTTTTTGCAGCTGTTCACGAAGGTTTTTAAATATCTGCAAGGGTGCCTGGTCGGCAAACATGTTTACCAGCCACGAAGGCAGCGAGCCCCCCGGATCGACATGAATAGAGTATTCAACCCTAACTTCGTTTTGACCGATCGGGGTGATGATCCATTTACCTACTGAATTATCTATGCGTACAATACCTTTCTTCTCCGGTACATAACCCGGTACAGCCGGGCCATCAATGGTGATAGCCTTTGTTTGCGGGTTTTGTGTAACAACAAGATGGGCCACAAAATCACGGTTTTCAGTAGGCCATGGCAAACTCACTTCGGCATAATAATACAATTCGTTTGGCGAAACTTTCTTTATGAGTGTGCTTGATTTAAGATGATAAACCCATTCGGTAGCAGTATTTACATCCATTACAATATTAGCCAACTGGGCAGGAGTGGTATAAAAATCACCGATAACCTTAATGGCTTTTATTTTTGAATTGGGCACTTCACTGGAGTAAATTTTTACCCCGTCTTTTTCTGTCCTCAGCTGCCATTCGGTTTGAGCGAATGCAGGCAGGGTGCCAACTATGAGCAGTAATGCTGCAAATATTTTGCGTATCATGATTTGAATGTTTGATGTCGTGTGTGTTTGAGAGCGCTGCTATTCAGCTGTTTCTGAACTGCATCACAAATATAATACAGGGAAAATGTGACCGTTTCATCCAAATGTCACATTTATTCAAACGATTGATTAACAGTTATTTAATTTTTGACTAATTAGGTTTTTTAGTCAGTTTTTAAGTTAAAGCGTCCAACAAATTAGTGTATATTGGATGTTTAAAATATGAGCAGTGGAAAGTGCGATTCCCTCCCTGCTCCTCCGCTAAAGCTACGGCGACACGCGGATGGGAGGGGCAGGGAGGGGTTTAGTCGCCATACATAACGCATAAACCCCTCCCGCCACTTCACATCCCAGCCGCACCCCTCCCCAGGGAGGGAATTAAAAAAATTTACGGCTAACAGCCTCTATATTTTTAGCGCCAGCCGCCGCCTAAAGAGCGGTACAGATCAGACACAGCGCTTAATTCATCGCGTTTTATAGTTGCCAGTTCCAGTTGGCTTTGCAGTACATTGCTTTGCGCAGTAATTACCTCCAGATAAGTAGCCATCCCATTTTTAAACAACAGGTTGGCATTTTGAGTGGCCCTATCGAGTGTTGCCACGCGGTTAGCTGCTATTTGCTGCTGTTCTTTCAGCTTTTCAATCTTCACCAGCGCGTCGCTTACCTCACCGGCGGCATTTAATACCGATTGTTTGAACTCCAGTACGCTTTTCTCCCGGTTAACCTGGGCTACTTTATATTGCGTACTTAACTCCTTATGATCGAGCAAGGGTTGGGCAATACTGGCAGCTGCAATACCAAACAACGACGACGGGATACTGAACCAATCACTCGCCCTGAAAGCATCCGTACCACCGCTGGCCGTAATGCGCAGTGCCGGGTACATAGCAGCTTTGTTCACAGCCACATTAGCATCAGATTCTACAACAGCCAGCTCGGCGCTTTTAACATCGGGCCTGTTGGTTAGCAGAGCCGAAGGCACACCGGCCGAAAGGTTTGCAGGCACTTCAAACTGGTCTAAAACACCGGTCCGGGTGATACTGCCGGGTAGTTTACCCGCCAGTATGCTCAGCGCGTCTTCCTGTATGGCTATGTTCTGTTCAAATTGCGGTATCAGTTGCTGCGCGGCCTGTAACTGGGCTGCGGTCTGTTCTACTGCCAATGAGGTAACCTGGCCGGAGTTGTACTGCAGTTTCACGATCCGCAGGGTACTGTCGTTCAATCTAACATTACTTTGGGCTATCTTGATCTGCTCGTCCAGCATCAGCAGGTTATAATATCCCTGCGATACATTGGCAACCAAACTGGTTTGCACAGCCTTTTTTGCCTCAATAGTTTGCAGGTACTGCGCCAATGCTGCCTTGCTCTTGTTGCGTATCTTGCCCCAAATATCAGCCTCCCATGAAAGGGATATGTTTGACGTATAATCATCGGCAGCACTGCTGCCAACGCCGTATTGGGCCAAACTCAACCCGTCAAGGCTATTATTCGACGGTCGATCGATGGTAGCGGCCACATTCAAATCAACTTGCGGCACATTGTTCCACTTGGTTTGCTTGAACAGCAGTTGCGAAGCTTCGATATTCTTTACCGCTTCCTGCATATCGTAATTACGCGCAATGGCGCTGTCGATCAATGCCTGCAGGGTAGGATCGGTGAAAAAATTCTTCCACTGTACGGCTGCAATGCTGGTAGTATCGGCTGCCGCAGCGGCATTCCTGAAAGTATCAGGCAAGGCGACTTTTGGCGTACCTATATTTTTTGAAACGTTACAGGCGCTTAACGCTAACAGCGCTATCGCTAACCCGCTTATATACTTTTTCATTTTTAAATTCAATTAAGCTGTGTATTCTGGTTGTAATTCACCTACTGCGTGGCCATTTAAACCGTTGCCCGCGTGTTCTTCATTATTCAGCACCGCTAATGGTATGCCGGTCACCCTTTCCTGCAAAGCCTGGAAGATGACGAACAATACCGGTATGATGAACAAACCAAGCACTACGCCTGAAACCATACCGCCTGCTGCACCGATACTGATAGAGTGGTTACCTTGTGCCGACGGCCCGGTTGCAATACTCATAGGGAACAAACCGAACACGAATGCCAGCGAGGTCATGATGATTGGGCGTATCCTTAGCTTAGCGGCTTCAAGGGCTGATTGTACCAACCCATGGCCTGCCTTCCGGCGTTGCACCGCAAACTCCACAATAAGGATGGCATTTTTGGCCAACAAACCAATGAGCATGATCAGGGCTACCTGTACATAGATGTTGTTTTCGATACCTGTTAAACCCAATATAACAAACACCCCCAATATACCTGTAGGTATTGATAGTATTACCGCCAATGGCAGGATATAGCTTTCGTACTGCGCTGCTAATAAGAAGTACACAAATATCAAACAAAGCGCAAATATCACAGCCGATTGTCCGCCCGAAGAAATTTCTTCACGTGTTTGCCCGGCGAACTCATAGGTATAACCTACCGGTAATTCTTCTTTAGCTGTTTCCTCAATTGCCTTGATCGCATCGCCCGAGCTGTAGCCCGGTTTAGGGATAGCGTTTACCTCGATAGAATTAAACAGGTTAAAGCGTGAAGCAGTTTCTGAACCATAAACACGGGTTAGTTTAACCAGGGTATTGATAGGCACCATATCTCCTGCTTTATTTTTAACAAAAACACGGTCAATAGCTGAAGGATCGGTCCTGTCGGCAATATCAGCCTCCACTATCACGCGGTAATATTTGCCAAAGCGGTTAAAATCTGATGCCTGCGCAGTACCAAAGTAAGCCTGCATAGTTGACAGGATATCTTTTACATTTACACCCAACTGATCAGCCTTTTCATCATCAACTTCTAATTGTAACTGGGGATAATCTGCTTTATAGGAGGTGAAGGCGTAGGCAATTGCCGGCTTGGCCATCAGCTTTGCTATAAAATTACTGGACACACCGCTAAATTTGTCCAGCGGGCCATTTGTTTTATCCTGCAGCATCAGGTCCATGGCTTCCACGTTACTAAATCCCGGAACGGTTGGAAAACTGAAAACGAAGAAGGTACCGCCGGGTATGCCGGCCATTTTACCCCTTACTATATTTTGTATATCATCAATATTCTTAACCGGGCCCCTATCTTTATTAGGCTTTAACAACAGGAAAATTTGACCGGCTGACGGGCTGTTGGATAGCGTTAAAAAGTTAAAGCCAGCCAGCGACATAACAAACCTGGCTGATGGTAAAGTATTTAACTGCGCTTCGGCCTGTTTCATTATTTTATTGGTATTGGCTAATGAAGTTCCGGAGGGTGTTGAAACAGCAATGGCCACAAAACCCTGGTCCTCGGTAGGAATAAAGCCCGTTTTGGTTCTGTTAACCAGGTAAACTGTAGCAACTATTACCAATGCGAGCCCGCCCATACTGATCCATTTGTTACGGATAAGGAATTTTAAACCCCCGATGTACCTGTTGGTCACGTAACTAAAACCACCGTTAAAGCCCGCATAGAATTTCTCAACGAAAGTTTTCTTAGGTGCTTCGTGGCCATCCTGCGTATGCTTATTCTTTAAAAATAAAGCGGCCAAAGCAGGACTTAAAGTTAAAGCGTTAACAGCTGATATAACGATGGCAATAGCCATGGTTAACGCAAACTGCCTGTAAAATATGCCCGTTGAACCTGTCATAAAGCTAACCGGTAAAAATACCGCTGCCATAACCAGCGTAATAGATATAATTGCGCCGCTAATTTCGTGCATAGCCCCGGTAGTTGCCGCTTTGGGCGTAAGGCTTGGGTCGTGCTCCATTTTGGCATGCACCGCCTCCACTACCACAATCGCGTCATCCACCACAATACCTATGGCCAGTACGAGAGCGAACAAGGTTAAAAGGTTAACAGAGAAACCAAAGAGGTTCATAAAGAAAAAGGTACCGATAATAGCAACCGGAACCGCTATAGCCGGGATCAATGTAGATCTGAAATCCTGCAGGAATATAAACACCACGATAAATACCAGGATAAAGGCTTCCACCAGGGTATGTTCAACCTGGTTAATCGACTCATCAAGGTCGGTTTTGGTACGATAAAACTGGTTGTATTTGATGCCTACAGGGAAATCCTTTGATAATTTCTCCATCAGCTTATCAATCGCTATCTGGATTTCGTTGGCGTTTGAGCCCGCCAGCTGTACTATACCAATAGTAATACCTTCATGCCCGTTTAAACGGTTTATACTGCTATAGCTATAAGCACCCAGTTCAACACGTGCTACATCTTTTAAACGCAATATAGAACCATCCGCATTTGCGCGAATAGCAATATTTTGATATTCCTCCGGTGTAGTAAGCTTACCCTTATATTTAATTACATATTCAAATGCGACAGGGCTTTGCTCGCCAAATTTACCGGGCGCAGCCTCTAGGTTTTTGTCCTGTATAGCAGCCATTACCTCGGCAGGGGTAACTTTGTAGGTTGCCATTTGATTGGGATTAAGCCAAACACGCATTGAGTAATCCTTAATACCGCCAAATACCTGCGCAGAACCTACACCCGGGATACGTTTGAGCTCGGGAATAATATTAATCTGCGCATAGTTATTTACAAAGGTTGCATCGTATTTTTTTGAATCTTCTGAGTAAATACCCATAGCGCCAATAAAGCTATTTTGCTGTTTGGTAGTGGTTATACCATATTGCACAACCTCGGCAGGTAATTGGCTTGTTGCTTGTGAAACACGGTTCTGTACGTTCACGGCAGCCTGATCGGGGTCGGTGCCTTGTTTAAAATAAACCGTGATGCCCAATGTGCCATCGTTACTGGCAGTGGAGGTCATGTAGGTCATATTTTCCACACCGTTAATTGCTTCTTCTAACGACGGCGTTACCGAACGTAAAATCGTCTCGGCATTGGCACCCGGGTACACCGCCGAAACCAATACCGACGGGGGGGCGATATTCGGAAACCGCTCTAAGGGTAGTTTTGTTAAACCAAGTATACCAACTATCACCAATAGTATGGAGATAACAGTTGAGAGTACCGGTCTTTCTATAAATTTCTGAAACATGATCTTTTGTTTTTTGAGAGGCAAGAGTCAAGAACCAAGAGACAAGACGGAATAATATCCGCTGTATCTTAATTTATTCTCTGTCTTGATTCTTGACTCTTGTTTCTTGATTCTGTTAATTAGTTAGCGGCAACTTTATTTGTTGCCTTTATAGGCTGGATAACCATGCCTTCCTGTAATTTATCAACGCCGCTTAATACAATCTGGTCGCCTACTTTTACGCCGTCTTTAACCAGGTAATTGTCGCCGTTTTGGCCGACAATAGTAATCGCCTGTTTTTTCACCTTGCTGCTATCGCCTACGGTGAATACAAATACTTTATCCTGCATATCAACAGTTGCCGATTCAGGTATGATAAGCGCATCCCTGTGTAAAAGGCTCAAACGTATTTTACCCGTATTGCCCGAGCGTAACAAGCCTTGTGCATTCGGAAAGCTGGCACGGAGTGTAATTGCGCCGGTGTTTTTATCAAACTGGCCGTCTATCATATCAATATTGCCTTGTTTGCCGTATTCGCTGCCATCGGCAAGCAATAAGGTTACGGTTGGTAGCTTTTTCAGCTTATCCTGTAAAGTTTCGCCGGGATATTGTTCCTTAAAGTCCACAAAGTCCTTTTCGCCCAATGAAAAATAGGCGCGTACATTATGCACATCTGATAACAGTGTAAGCGCATCGGCATCTGTCGGTGCAACCAAACTGCCTTGCTTTTTCAGCAAGCGGCCTATGTAGCCACTAACAGGCGCTTTTATTAAGGTATAACCCAGGTTGATCTGCGCGGTAGATACATTTGCTTTTGCCTGTTCTACATTTGCATTGGCCACTTCCAATGCAGCTTGAGCTGTTTTAAGCTGATATTCTGATACCACCTTATTTTGTACCAGCGGGGTTATTTTTTCAACTTCCAGTTGTGCATTAAGCACTGCTGCCTGTGCGGCATGTAAGCTGGCGACTGCATTGTTATACTGTGCGCGGTATGGCAGGTCGTTTATTTTGAATATTGGCTGACCTGCGCTCACATAAGCACCCTCGTCAACAAAAACCTTATCCAATGAACCGCTTACCTGCGGGCGTATCTCTACGTTAACGATACCTTCAACCGATGCAGGATATTCCTGGTAAGTGGTATCGGTGCCTGTGGTTACGGCTGCTACCGGTAAGGCTGGCGGCGGCGGTGCGCCCTGTGCCTGGGGTTTTGGCGAACAGCTGCTTAGAAACAACGCTGCCAGCAATCCCGGAATTAATAAATATTTAACAATGTTAAACCATTTAACACCGTTAATATAATCGTACTGTTTTTTAATCACGTTTTCCATATTGCAGTTATTAGTTATTGATCAATTAATGTTAATTTAACACTGTTAAAGTTTCTTACAGTGTTATTATCCTCTCAAAAAAATTTGGTTCTAATTGGTTTGAACCTGGTCTTTCATAGACCTGATAATGCCGGTTATAGCATTCATGAGTACCTGGCGGTTGATCTCATCAGATGAGCCCCTACTGAGTAAATTGATAGAGATTAGCCCGTGCACTACCGACCAAAAGGTATAGTAGCGTAAACATATTTCATCCGATTCAAGATTATCAATACGCATCAGCTTAGCAATTACTTCTGCAAAAATATCCCATTGCTTTGCAGCCTCGGGCATTTTGTTCATCATTTCGCAATTGCAATTTGTTGATACACCATACATCAGCTGGTAAAGCTCTTTTTTATAAAAAGCAAAGTTCCAGTAAGCCACCCACATCGCTTCCAATTGTTTTTCGGGTGTGTCGTGCTCGTCTCTTGCTTCTTCCAGCTTGCCATTAAGTATGAGGTGACCTGTACGGTTCAATTCATACAACAGCGCATCCTTGTTTTCAAAGTACTCGTAAATGATGGGGGCGGTATAATCTATCGCATCAGCAACCTTGCGCATGCTTAATGCTTCCCAACCATCTTCTTTTGCTATGTGCAGCGCCGCTTTCAGGATACTCATCCGGGTATCTTCTTTTAAACGCGCTATTCTATCTTTACTTGCCATTTCATTACAGCATTAAATCATTTAACACTGTTAGACAAATGTAGAAAGTTATTTTAAAACGAAGTGACATAGATTTGTCATTTTGAAAAACGCAGATAAAAAGCGCAATACGGATTTTCGCAAAAGCCTGTAAAAAGATATATAATAAGTACTTTAGAGGGCGGTTTTTTCTTTTAACATTATAATCATGCTCAGAAATTATTTTTATTTACTGTTCATAACGGGTATAATTTTCGCCATTTCGTCATGTACCCATAAAACAAAAGATATTTCGCCCGATGCAGACCAAACTACCAATCAACAATCAGCAATCCAGCATTTAAGTTTCAGCAAACCGCATAAACTGAACTGGAACACGCTTAAAACGGTCCGTGTAACACCAGTTGTTAAAAGCCTTAACCTTGATAACCTGCCATCCCTTCCTTATGATTCGGTTGAATTTAAACCCTTTTCCAAACCAATGCAGGAAAGTAAGTTTGATATTAACGCGTTGCCTTCAAAGCATTTGGATATCGATAAATTACCGTCGAAATCACTAACCTGTAAAACATATGTTTTAAATCCGCCACAGGTAACCAAAGCGGGTTTGCCGCAGTTAAAAGACCCTGCTAACCCATTTATTTATGAGTTTGGCGCTGCCCAGGGTATACAGGGAGACATACAAAGTACTATTAAGGACCATAACGGCTATTTATGGATACTCACCAGTGAAAATTTATACCTGTACGATGGAACAAACCTTGCCCGGTATCTTACACTGGGTGAGCATGATTACTTTATGATGGTAGACAGCCAAAACAGGCTTTGGCTAAGTAAATTTAACGAAATAGTTGTACTGGACATTAAACATGGAGCGATAACATTTATTGACGCGATAAAGGACCTGGATAACAGCACCATATACGCGATGTATGAAGATAAGCCCGGCCACGTGTGGTGCACTACTTTTTCGGGCACAGTATTTATTATCGACCTGAAAAATAAAAAAGCCAGACTGTTGGACAAATCACAGGGTATGATAGAAGACCAGTCTATTGCTATAACCGGGGATAACTATAATCGCATTTGGATACCCACCGCTGGTGGAGGTATTGAGCTGATTGACACTGTAAAAAAGACGATTAGCTATATTAATAGCGCCAACAGCCTTGCAAGCGACACCGTTACATCCATAGCAACAGGTAAGAATGGTGATGTATGGTTTAACCATGGAAGAAATGCCATAATCGATATTGATCCCCGGCGCGGGATCATCAAAAGCATGAATACGCCAAGACAACGCTTAAGCGGGGGGATGCTGCTAAACGACAATAACGGTAATATATGGGTAGGTACTGATATCGGCGTGAGTGTTTTGGATACTGCGCGGCGCACTATGAAATGCTTTTACACAAAAACGCTGGCCGGAAGCCAAACTGTTAGTATAAACCAGGATAAAACCGGCCAGGTATGGATCTCGTTTCCTGCAGGGATAAATATAATTAACCACAACCCGCATATTGTTGAACACATAGGCAGCGCACCTACAACCTCACTTTTTGAAGACGACCAGGGGCTGCTATGGCAGGCAACCCCCTATGACGGATTAAATATTATCGATCGAAAAAACAAAACATACCGCCATTTGAGCACAGGAAATGGAATCGAATCCGACTCTCTTGAATCGGTTAGAGTAATTGATGGCAAGGTTTATATATGTACACTTGATGGGTTAGACATACTTGATAAAACTAATAATACATTAACCAGCTTCGGCACCAAAAGTGGCCTTAGCAATCCGGGTGTGAGTACCGTTTCAAAGGACAAAGCCGGCAGGCTGTGGATTGGCGCTACCGGCAGCGTGGACATTTATGATCCGGCAAATAATACTATAAAAGTTATTGGCAAGGCAGAGGGATTAAACGATAACAACATTATAGATATTACACAGGATAATTATGACCGTACCTGGGTGAGCACTTTTCGGGGCGGGGTAGCTGTTATTGACCCGCAGACAGGAACAATAAAGTTTTTAAACAATGTACATGCATTAAACAGTTTTCCAAAAAGTTTTGCCAGGGATAGCAACGGCAATGTATGGATCAGTTCGGAAAAGGGTATTTTTATGGTTGACGTTAAAAGTGAAACACTTTTCCCCATACTTAATTCTTACGCTGTCACTAACAAGGTAGTAACTGCCATATCGCAGCAAAATGGGAATATTTATGCTGCCGGGAATGATGGCGTAACCGAAATAACTCCCCCACCGGCGACCACAGATTTCTATAAAAATGTCCATATCAGTTCGCTTGGAATAAAAAGAGATTTTAATAGTGGTTATTTTCAAACAGATGCCGTTAGCCATAGCGGCCTTTATTACTGGGGAGATGCCGGTGTTACTGTATTCGATCTTTCAACCAAAAAGAATACAGTACCGGATATTTATATAAGCAGCATAACTATAAAAGATACGCTCAAAAATTTTGCCGACCGCTCGAAGGAAGACGTACCCGCTACCGATACTTTGTGGAAGCAGGATGGAACGAAATATTTTACCGGAGATGAGTTGTATCAAAAAACCGATTTTCTTAAAAATACGATCAGTTATGATAATGTAAAAGGGCCGCATAACTTACCGGTTAACTTAAACCTGCCACATGACTTGAACTATATCAGCTTTGATTATGGCAGTTTTGGCAGGGCTGCATCTGATTCTACCTGGTATAGTTACAGGCTAATTGGCGTTGAGAATAACTGGAGCGCCGTAACAACCGCTACCACCAGCCACACCTATTATGGCCTTGCACCCGGCAAATACACTTTTGAGGTGAGCCGCTTTACAGAAAATGAATGGGGCAAACCGGCGACATTCAGTTTTGTAATTAATCCACCCTGGTGGCAAACCTGGTGGGCTTATATATTCGATGCCTTATTATTTGCGGCAGTGGTATGGTGCCTGGTTTATTACCGTTCGAAACAGTTGGTGAAAGCCAACCGCGTACTGGAGCATAAAGTACATGTGCGTACCGAAGAGGTTTTGCAGCAGAAGGAGGAGATAGAAGCACAGCGCGACAACCTGGAACAGGCCTTTAAAGAGTTAAAAACAACCCAGGCACAGCTTGTACAATCGGAGAAAATGGCCTCATTGGGCGAACTTACCGCAGGTATTGCCCATGAGATACAAAACCCGTTGAACTTTATCAATAATTTTTCGGAAGTCAGTATCGAGCTTTCTGCGGAAATGAAGGACGAGCTTAACAGCGGCAATATTGCCGATGCGATAGCCATTGCCGGTGATATTGAGGAAAACCTTAAAAAAGTGATCAACCACGGTCAGCGGGCCGATAGTATTGTAAAAGGCATGCTGCAGCACAGTCGCTCCAGCAGCAATACAAAAGAGCCAACGGATATAAATAAGTTGGCCGACGAATACCTGCGCCTCTCCTACCACGGCTTGCGGGCGAAGGACAAAACCTTCAATGCCAAAATGGAAACGCATTTTGACGAAACGCTGCCGCTGGTAAATGTTGTACAACAGGATATTGGCCGTGTATTGCTAAACCTTTTCAACAATGCCTTTTATGCGGTGAGCCACAGGCAAAAAACTGGCGTAGCAGGTTACCAGCCAACCATTGAGTTAACTACATCGGCAAAGAAAGACGGCATTGAAATAAAAGTGCGCGATAACGGCAGCGGTATTCCGGATAACATCAAAGAAAAGATCATGCAGCCGTTCTTCACCACCAAACCTACCGGCGAAGGCACTGGCTTAGGCCTTTCATTAAGTTATGATATTGTAGTGAAAGGGCATGGCGGGAGTATTACTGTGAATAGCAAAGAAGGTGAATTTACTGAATTTGTAGTAACATTGCCTTTGAATTGAAACTCGGCAGGAAAATTCGCTTTTAGAATTTATGGTGATTTTTTCCATAGCGATGGGTTTAAAACTTTGAGTGTTCGAAAGAAGCGGCGGGCTGTGCGATTCCACTCTTGAGAGGGGTGTAGGGGTGTGTTTAACAAAGCGACTAAACACACCCCTGCCACCACGCATGCAACCGCACCCCCTCTCGAGAGGGGAACTTTAAAAGTTTCGAACGCTCAAAGTTTT
>Ga0302309_10000110_pt1 | contig 113357 bp, 71 predicted proteins | sample III_Palsa_N1_1_FD_200453 | JGI IMG/M metagenome (GOLD analysis project Ga0302309, IMG submission 200453) | Peat permafrost microbial communities from Stordalen Mire near Abisko, Sweden - III_Palsa_N1_1 | ecosystem: Environmental > Terrestrial > Soil > Palsa > Peat permafrost | place: Sweden...
ATGACAGGTAATAGCATAGGCGAATTTTATTTGCAGGGCATTATAATACGGGTTCAACTTTAACTCGTTATGCTTTGCCCGCTTATTGGGGATGTGGTCATAATCTTTCATCACCTCTAAATAAAAAAGCTTTTGCTCTGTTGGCGGCAAAGCCGGAGCTTCGGAATATAATGTATCCAGCATTATTTTGCAATCTAAAACCGGGTCTTCGGCATAGTCAACAAATTCCAACTGAACATCGGCAAAACGAAATCCATATACCTCCTCAAACTTACGCACTTTGCGGATACGGGCTATATCGCCATTAGCAATAAAACCCGTACTGCCATCATCCTGCGGCTGTAGCCAGAAATAATTGTTTTTAACTACCATTATCTGATCGCCACCGGTAAGTTCCTCTTCGCGCCACAAAATGCGGCCACGGATCTGTCGATTATATAAGTTGGCGTTCTTATTAGACCGGCAAATTATCAGCGTGTTTTCATTACCATATTTATTATAGGCGTAATTAATACCTTCTTCCAGTTTATCGCTGCCCATCCTGAAAACATCCTTATATCCTTTAGTAATGATCTTTGGATTGCTTACTTCTTCCTGCCTGATGATATCCCGCACACGGGTCACATTAAATAATATCCCCGAATCCTTTTGCTGGCGCAATACATCTGTAAGTTCATAGCTGAATACGGTTAAGCCAAATTGTGCTTTCATCAACTCTGAGTCCAATGCCGGGCTTTCATCCGAGCCAACTGGTGGTAATTGGGCAGTATCACCAACTAATAGCAGCTTGCAATTCTTTTCGTTATACACATATTTCACCAGGTCGTGCAGCAGTGTTTCCCGGTTATTACCGCTGATCTCATCCGAGATCATAGATGCCTCATCAATAATATAAATGGTGTCATTCGCCATATTGTCGCCAATCAGGAATGATTCATCTACATTCAACGCTGATTTTTTACGGTAAATCCTCTTATGGATAGTAAATGCTTTGCGACCAGAATAACTGGTGATCACCTTTGCAGCGCGCCCCGTTGGAGCAAGCAATACGTATTTGTAATTATAATTACGCAAAGCTTTTACCAAGGCGCTTACGATAGTGGTTTTCCCGGTACCGGCATAGCCTTTTAATATAAAGCATTCTTCGCCGCTACCGCTTGTTAAAAATTCATCCAGTTTGCCAAACAGTTCCAACTGCTGGGCGGTAGGTTCATGAGGAAATGCTTTGAGGATATGATCTGCTGACACAATTACAAAAATGCTAAATTAGTACGCTAAATTCATGGAATTAGTGTTACCAAAAAATTATTACTTTTGTTCAACAGCATGAGCGAACAATTACACACTTACCGCGATAAGGATTTAAGCCTGTACCAGGTTAACAGCAATTACATACTATTACTGCAAATTTACCCGGGTTCATTCTCGTATGCTGTTATATACAAAAACCGCCTGTCTGCCTGGGCCGAAGGTTGCGACCTTGAGTTATTAAATGAACCTGGCGAAGAACATGACCTCCTATCTTACGATTATAAACATATTGTGATCGGATTATCTGCAACAGGTTTTACGCTTATGCCTAATGTGCTGTTCAACCCCGATAAGATTGCCGATATTGCCTATTTTCTGAACGTAAAACCAAATGAGAAAGTTTTCGCCCAATCATTGGATGACGACAACCAAATTATTTATAAAGCAGAGGAAGCAGTAACAGAAATAACACAAAAATTCGGCTTGCAAAAAGCGGTTTATATTGGCAAAGGCTGGACAAATGCTATAGCCAATAGCAACCCGCCTGCTTATAATATATACATCAATATTAACAAAATACAGGCAGCTATTTTATATTTTGCCGGTGGTAAAATACGTTTTTATAATACATTTGAGTTCAACAACCCCGATGAGTTGGCCTATTACGCATCGCTTGTAACCAAAGAATTAAATCTACAACCCGCTAACATTAACCTGGTTTTAAGCGGTGATGTTATCCTTGGCGATAAAAACACCATTTGCCTGGCTGATTTTTTTAATGGTGTTGAGTTGAATCAAATACAAATACTTGATCTTCCTGTTGAAATATCCTCATACCAAATCCTGTCGCTTGCGGCCTTATCATTATGCGTATCATCGGAGGTATTTTAAAAGGGCTTCGGCTTAATCCACCAAAAAATTTGCCTGTACGCCCTACAACCGATCTGGCTAAAGAGGCGCTATTCAATATTTTGCTGAACAAAATTGAATTCGAAGGCATTAAAGTACTCGATTTGTTTAGCGGCACAGGAAATATATCACTGGAATTTGCCTCACGCGGCGCATCTGAAGTGATTTCAATTGACCGCAGTATACATTGCATTAATTATTTAAGAGATACAGCCCGACAGCATAAACTAACACAGATTAAAACCTTTAAGGCTGATGTTTTAAAGTACCTGCAATTGGAAACCGAGCAGTACGACCTGATCTTTGCTGATCCGCCGTATGACATGAATCAGATACCCGAACTGCCAAAGATCATATTTGAGAAAAATCTATTGTTACCGGGTGGTTTGTTGATAGTGGAACATCAATCGCTGCAAAACCTGAGCAATCAACCAGCCTTTACAGAGCAGCGTAAATATGGGCATTCATCGTTTTCATTTTTTGAGGGATAAAAAGTTCTCGAATGTCATTTCGACCGTAGGGAGAAATCTTTTTCACCATGCATAGTTCGCCATACAAATTATAGAAGATTTCTCCCTACGATCGAAATGACAATAATTTTATAGAATAGATAAATATTTTATTGCTCTATATTTGCAAAGAGATTACAAAGCATTATACATATATATGAAAATAGCTCTTTTTCCAGGTTCATTTGATCCGGTTACCAAGGCACATGTTGACATTGTAAAACGATCAATAGGATTGTTTGATAAAGTATATATCGGCATTGGTGTTAACAGCTCAAAATCAGGGTTATTGAGTATTGAAACTCGCGAAAAAATGCTTCGTTCGGTTTTTGAACATGAGCCCAAGATACATGTAATCGCTTACGAGGGTTTAACCGTTAATTTTTGCAAAAGCATTGGTGCCGAATATATGATCCGTGGCATACGTACGGTATCCGACTTTGAATATGAAAAGGCCATTGCACAGATGAACCACGCCCTGATACCTGAAATTGAAAGCATATTTATTGTAAGTAAACCGGGTTATTCATCCATTAGCTCAACTATTGTTCGCGAAATTATGCGGCATAATGGCGATGTAGCACAGTTTATTCCGAAAGAGGCATTGGCTTATCTTTAATCAGGTCTTTTTTGACCAACACATCTAATATAGATGGGAATGTATTTTGTATAATAGCATCGATATGGTTTTTCCTGAACCAGCGCACATCGGTTATACCTTCTTCTTTCTGTGGCTTTAATCTCTCATTGCCCCTATATCGCATGCTAAACCAATGTGTTTTTTTAAGCACCACTTCTTCCTTGCTGATATATACATGGTAGGTTTTACAAATCTTTTTGCCAAGCTTGCTCACTTTTATGCCGCATTCTTCTTCAACTTCACGCACTGCAGCCTCTTTTACCTTTTCGTCTTTCTCAATTTTACCTTTAGGCAGGTCCCATTTATCATTGCGATAAATAAATAAATAATCACCGTTTTCATTTTTTACCAGGCCACCCGCAGCTTCAATAAGTGTAATATCTGCAATAATTTTTTTCATATAAGCCTTGGTATCAGCACAAATTATATAAAAAAACCTGCTATGGTGTTTAACTATCCAGGTGTAAATTATTTTAAGGTCAAACGTCTCAGCGTCAATCTTTTCATAACTTTCTGCTTTTTTAGGTTCTGATTCTGTAAGCAGGATTACCTTTTCATTAATATAAATTCTGTATTTTTGAGCCATGTTTAATAATAGTGAAGCCGAACAGCAAGTGGCCGAGTTCCTGCTGCAAATTAAAGCAATTAAATTACAACCTAATAATCCATTTACATGGGCATCAGGCTGGAAATCTCCAATATATTGCGATAATCGTGTAACGCTTTCACATCCAACCGAACGCACTTATATCCGTCAGCAATTAACCAAACTGATACAGGATAAATTCGGAGCGGTGGGCTGTATAGCTGGTGTGGCCACAGCAGGCATACCACAAGGCGTTTTAGTAGCACAGGAATTAGGTTTGCCCTTCATTTACGTACGCTCAAAACCAAAGGAACATGGTACAGGAAGCTTGATCGAGGGCGATGTTGTAACCGGTAAAAGGGTTGTGGTAATTGAAGATCTGATTTCAACAGGCAAAAGCAGCCTGCAAGCTGTTGCTGCCCTGCGTGATGCAGGTTACGAAGTAGCGGGACTGGCAGCTATATTCAGTTATCAGTTTGATATTGCTACTGAAAATTTCAATGAGGCAAAATGCCCTTTTGTTACGCTATCAAACTATAGTGCGCTAATAAAATACGCAGAACAAAACCAATATATAACTGCCGATGATGCCGAGATGCTTAAAGAATGGCGTGAAAATCCTGCAGGATGGGGAAAATAGTGAGTGGGCAGTGGTCAATAGGCAGTTAGTAGTTTTTATTATTACCATCAAAAACCAATCTGCTTAGAACTATAAACTAATACAAATGATAATTTTCGAGAGTACCACAGCTATAAATAAACCAATAAACGAAGTTTACCTGTTCCTGGCTGATATGAATAATCATCAGCAATTAATGCCTGAAGAGATAACAGATTGGTCCTCCACCGTAGATACGGCCAGCTTCAATATCAGGAATATGATAAAGCTATCTTTAAAAAAAGAAGAAAGCATACCAGACACCTTAATCCGGATAATTCCTGCTGAAAAGCCGCCATTTGACCTTGAACTTAAATGGATTTTATCAACAAACGAAGGTCATACTGAGGTGTTATTTACCATTTCAGCAGAACTAAACATGATGATGAAAATGCTTGCCTCGGGCCCATTACAAAAACTGGCTGATGATGAAACAAGGAGTTTATATGAAATATTGAATTAAGGATTCAATATTAATAGATCTTCGTCTTTTCCTTGTTAAATACATGTATAACTATCAGCAGTGCATTGATGATAATTAAACTCACAATTAGTGTTCCCATAATTAATATTACTTCTTAAAGAATAATTGTTTGGTAACTATAAGTCAAAGTTTATTCCAAAAGATATAATTACGAGGTATATTGCATTTGAACGATAAAACTTTATACTTATTATGTTTGCGGGCACTTTTTATGGGGAATTAATGCCGCATTACAGGTAAACCGGGGAATATGAGGCATTTTATACTATATAAGCAATAATATAGTAAGCACTATTTAATTATAAGTATTTACCGTATTTTTGCAGAAAATATAGGGCAGCATGATTACGGTATCCAATCTATCTTTACGCTACGGCAAACGAACATTATTTGAAGACGTTAACCTGAAATTTACCCAGGGAAACTGCTACGGCATAATTGGCGCTAACGGAGCAGGAAAATCAACTTTTTTGAAAATACTTTCGGGTGAGATCGATGCCACAAGCGGTTCGGTAAGCTTTACACCTGGCGAACGTATGGCCGTTTTAAGCCAAAATCACTATGCTTTTGATGAATTTTCGGTAATTGAAACCGTAATGATGGGGCATAAGGAAATGTATGCTGTAATGAAAGAAAAAGATGCCATTTACCTTAAAGAAGATTTTACAGATGCTGATGGTGAGCGTGCCGGAGAATTGGAAAATCTTTTTGCTGAGATGGATGGATGGAATGCGGAAAGCAATGCTGCTACCCTGCTTAGCAATTTAGGGATTAAAGAAGAATATCATTATAGTTTGGTAAAAGATTTGGATAATACCCAAAAAGTACGTGTTCTATTAGCGCAAGCGCTTTTTGGTAAACCAGATATATTATTACTAGATGAGCCTACCAATGATTTGGACATACACACAGTAAGCTGGCTTGAAGATTTCCTGTCAACTTATGAAGCTATTGTGTTGGTAGTATCGCACGACAGGCACTTTTTAGATACGGTTTGCACCCATGTGGTTGATATTGACTTTGCAAAAATGACTATTTACACGGGTAACTATTCATTCTGGTATGAATCAAGTCAACTGGCTTTAAAACAACGTTCTGATCAGAATAAAAAGACAGAAGAACGGGTAAAAGAATTGCAGGAATTTATCCGGCGGTTTAGCGCTAATGCATCCAAGTCAAAACAGGCTACCAGTCGCAAAAAGGCGCTTGATAAAATCAATATTGATGAAATACAACCATCAAATCGTAAATATCCGGGCATTATTTTCAATAATCAGGGCCGTGAAGCCGGTGACCAGATATTACAGGTTGAAAATCTTTCAAAAACCCTTAATGGCGAAATACTGTTTGCTAATATTAGTTTTACAGTTAACAAAGGGGATAAAATTGCCATACTATCGCAAAACAGCTTAGCAAGTAGCGCTTTATATGATATTTTAACTGGGCGCGATACGGCGGATAAAGGCACCTTTAAATGGGGCGTTACCATTAATATGGCCGACATTCCAATGGATAATACAGAATATTTTAAAGGCAAGGACGACAATCTGATCGACTGGCTGCGTGAATACTCCCCGGGTGAAAAAGATGATCAGTTTATTCGTGGCTTTTTAGGGCGCATGCTTTTCTCGGGCGAGGAGGTTTTAAAGAAAAGCAATGTACTATCTGGCGGTGAAAAAATGCGTTGCATGTTTAGCCGCATGATGCTTCAGCAGGCAAACCTTTTGATTTTCGATGAACCAACTAACCACCTTGACTTAGAATCGATTACAGCGCTTAATAATGGCATGAAAGACTTCAGGGGCACCATCCTATTCACCACACGAGATCATGAACTGGTTGAAACAGTTGCTAATCGCATCATCGAACTAACTCCGGGTGGTTATATTGATAAACTGATGGATTACGACGAGTATATCAACAGCGATGCCGTACAAAAGCAACGCGATGAATTATATGCTTTGGTATAATTAAGCCAAGCGTAAGTGAAACATTTTATGAGAAATTAAAACTTTGAAAGTTTTAATTTCTCATCCTTTCACACTTCAAAAAAAATCCGTTTCTTTGCAACCCACCAAAAAATGACTTGGTAGCTCAGCCGGTAGAGCAACTGACTCTTAATCAGTGGGTCGAGAGTTCGAGCCTCTCCCAGGTCACCCCGAAAAAACCGCTTAAAACGATCAAAAAGGCACTTTCTTAACAGAAGTGCCTTTTTTGTTTATCCTATAAAATGGGTTACAGTACAGACATTTTTGCTCTTTTAATCATATTTGTTTGACTAATGTTGGGTCTAGTTTTAAGATTTTGTTATGAGATACAGAAAATTTAGAATAACAGCAACATTGCCTTCATCAACATTAATGCTACTTGGAGTTAATATAGCAATAGCTTTCTTAATAGATATCTTCGAATTAATATAAAAGACGATCATCTATAAGTATGACTTGCCTAACACTAGTAAAGGCGTAGCGAAGACCATATACTACAGCGCGATGATATCAATGCTATTGCTGAACAATCGGGCGAATCCTGATGGCTTTTTCTTTTTGCAATTACCTGTTTAAATCCTTAATCCGTTTATATTAGCATTTTATAAACTCCGGCAAACGATATTTGGGCCGATTAAACAACTAGCTTATTTTTAGCCGGAAGATGGTGATCAGCAAAGCGAACAACCTCAAAAGATACGATTATTTTTTATAAAATTAAGTTACGAGCTTTCCAACTGAACAATGTCAAATTACCACAACAATTAAACATATATGGACCTGAAAAATTTTACCCGTCTTCCCTTTTATATCAAACTCGCCTGCGTGCTTTTCAGTCTTTTTGCGCTAGGCGCTCTGGTGATTTTGGCTAAGAATATATTATCTCCTTTAATTTTCTCGTGTTTGTTTGCGATCTTGCTTATACCGTTAGCCAGGTTCTTTGAGCGCCGCATCAAGCTGCCGCGGGGCGCGGCTTCCATGATCGCGGTGATTTTATTACTTTCATTAATCATGCTGGTCATGTATGTGATCGGTTCACAGCTTGCGGACCTTGCAAAAGACTGGCCCGCTTTTCAAGCGCAGATCAGCCATTCACTCTGGACCTTCCGGGGCTGGGTGTCCGCGAATTTTGGCATCACCCGCCGTAAGCAATTGAACGTCGTCAATACCGCAGCCAGCAAGATCACTTCGCCCGATGCCGCGTTTGTGGGAACGACATTACTGTCCCTATCTTCTATTTTGCTGTTCTTGGTTTTTACTTTTATCTATACTTTCTTTTTTTTGTTATACCGACGTCTGATCTTAAAGTTCCTCGAGTCCGTGTTTTTGGAAGAAAATAAAGCAAAAGTCCACGAGGTGATCGAACAGGTGCAGATGATCATTCGCCAGTATATTACCGGCCTGCTGATCGAAATGACCATTGTGGCCACGGCGGTCAGCGTAACGCTTTCCATTCTCGGCGTTCAATATGCTATCCTATTAGGTCTCATAACTGGCATTTTTAACCTGATCCCTTACTTTGGAATTTTTTCCGCTCTCATCATCAGTTCGACGATCACACTAGGGACATCGTCGGACAGCAATACGGTCATCTACGTCCTAATCACTTTTGTAGTGACCCATGTGATCGATAGTAACATCATTCTACCCTTGGTAGTCGGCTCCAAAGTCCGGATTAATGCGCTGGTCACCGTTCTCGGTGTAGTTATAGGCGAAATGTTCTGGGGTATTTCCGGGATGTTTCTATCCATTCCAGTTATCGCAGTACTCAAGATCATCTTCGACCGGGTAGAAAGCCTTCAGCCATGGGGTATTATCCTCGGCGTAGAAGAAAAGAAACAAGAAAAACTGGCCACTAAGCTTAAAACTGAATAGCTATTTATGTCTATGATAATGATTCCCTACAAAATAGCCAATGACCAACGCCAAGACAACCAACAGCTACCTAATTAAATTGCCAATTTTTCGTATCGCCCCCCGGTATGGGTTTATTTGATCGGTCATTGGATTAATTCATAATCATATTAAGTATGAATTTTATAAGGATACCAGGTAAAGGCACTGTCTGCTTTCATTTCATCTTCCGTTTTCTGAATATTAGCATCTACAAGGTTTACATGCAGATCTTCATAATGATCCATCCGGTATTGTAATAATTTTGGAAGGCTTTTCTCCCCTCCATCAATCAGCTCATTAATAGCTCTTTGTGCATTGGCTTTAGCTTTTTCCATTGCCCGGCTAATATCTGTAAAGAGATAAAATCGCTGATCAACCGGCAATAAAGTATACAACCTGTCAGAAGCTTTACCATGCGTTTCGGGCACTTTAAAGTCATTGGCAGATATCTCTATAACTGCCGTATCCTCTTGATTAACCCGGTAGTATTTATAATAATTATATCTTTTCAAGATGTTATATGGGCCGTTATTTATGATTTCCATTTTTAGTTGAGTATTTGGGTATATGTTGCCTTAGCACGTTATGTTACAGCAGGTAGGCGCGCCACAAGAATACATATCGGAATACTTAAAAAAAATGATACCTGCCACTTAAAAATATGACACTTATCATTATTTTAAAAACTGCAATTTGAGAATTGACGGAGATCAGCTTTACAACTGATGACGCGCATTCCAGGATAGATGCATCGGAGATACTTTTGTAGTAACAAAAATTTATAAAATGAAAGTTGTAGCCTACAGTATAAACCCCGATGAAAAAGAATTTTTGGCGAAAGCCAATCAAAAAAAACACGATATAACATTCATCTTTAATTCCCTGAGTTTAGATACTGCTATTTATGCCAATGGCAAACAGGCTGTAATTGTATGTGCAAGTGATGATGTTTCTGCACGGGTGTTAGAAAAACTGGCATCAATGGGTGTAAAGTATATTTCCACACGATCAACAGAAAATGATCATATAGACAAAGAAGCGGCAGCAAGATATGGGATTAAATTAGCTAATGTACCCGAACATTCTGCTATAAAGGAAATCGCGATTCAAACCATAAAAAACCTTGACTCCTGGGAAATGAATAAATGCGTAGGCAATTCATGTATCTGTGCTCAAGGGTGCAGAACAAACGAAATTGATAAAAAAGTTAAGGATAACTTATGCTAATAGAATGGGTTATACAGGCATTAGTAACGTGTTTACCCAAAGCGATTAAGCTAATTTTTGCAAACAAAACTGGCACAAATCATTAAAAAGTGATAAATGTCACTTTTCTACTTGAATTTGATCACTATTAGCAACTCTGTAATGCCGATATTTGCAAATACGCTTATCCCGTTCCTCATTACCCTGTTATGGAAAACGCCTCTTTGCTTATTGCTATAATTCAAAACGCTATTGATGGGATCATCACGATTGATGAGCGGGGAAACATTGAACTTATAAATCCTTCGGCCTGTAAGCTTTTTGATTATACGCCAGATGAGGTTCTCGGAAAAAACATTTCCATACTGATGCCCCCGCCCGATAAAGAACAACATGATGAATACCTGCACCGATATCAGCGTACAGGCCAGGCACATATTATTGGGGTGGGCCGCGAAGTAAAGGGATTGCGCAAAGATGGCACTGTTTTCCCTTTCAGACTGGGTTTAAGTGAAGTACAGTATTCCGGGCGTAAAATCTATACCGGTTTTATTCATGATTTGAGCAAGGAAAAAGAAGCAGAACATCGGCTGAAGGAATATGCGGCCCATTTGGAAGAGTTGGTTGAGGAACGTACGCAATCATTAAAAGACACTGTACAGGCGTTACGTGAAGCGAAAGAAGAGATTAGCCAATCTTTGGAAAAAGAGAAGGAATTGGGTTTGCTGAAAAGTCGTTTTGTATCCATCGCCTCTCATGAATTCCGCACACCATTAACTTCTGTACAATTATCTGCCTCGTTAATTGAGCAATATGCGGCAGGCTTTACCAGTCCAAACATTAGCAAACATGTTCTGAAAATAAAATCTGCTGTAAGCAACCTCACCACTATACTCAATGATTTCCTTTCTTTGGAAAAAATAGAATCAGGAAAAGAAGTACCGGTATTTACCAAATTCAACCTTGTTAAGTTTGCTGAAGACATTACCCAGGAAATGCAGGCTGTAGCTAAGCAAAACCAAAACATAATCTATCAGCATACAGGTACAGTTTATATGATGAAACTGGATGAGAACCTGCTGAAAAACTGTATCGGGAACCTGATCACCAATGCCATTAAATATTCCGGAGAAAATACACTGATCGACTTTAACACCCTGATCGATGATCAAAATTACATCATTACCGTAAAGGATAATGGCATAGGCATACCTGAAGCTGATCAAAAACATTTGTTTGAAGCATTTTTCCGCGCACACAATACCGGTACAATTCCGGGAACAGGCCTGGGCCTGAACATTGTGGCACGTTATACTGAACTCATGGGCGGCACGATCAATTTTAAAAGCAGTGTAAACCAGGGTACACTATTCACCATTTCATTTCCGATACTATGAGCAAGAAAGTACTGATCATTGAAGACAATGACGATATACGTGATAATATTATTGAAATACTTGAGCTGGCAGGATACAAGGCCAAAGGAGCAAAAAACGGGAAATTAGGCATTGAAATGGCCACAAAGGATATTCCGGATATTATTTTGTGTGATATAATGATGCCCGAGCTAGATGGCTATGGTGTACTTTACATGTTGAATAAGAACCCTGAAACTGCCGCTGTACCTTTTATATTTTTAACTGCTAAAGCGGAAAGGATAGATTTTCGCAAGGGGATGGAAATGGGGGCCGATGATTACCTCACCAAACCCTTTGATGACCTGGAGCTTTTAAATGCTATAGACACCAGGTTGAAGAAAAAAGAAAGCCAGGCTAATTTTTACAGTAAATCGCTTGACCAATTGCATAAATTGGTTTCAAAAAATGATGGGCTGGAAGAATTGAAAAAGATCATTAATGAACGCCGCACCCGGCAGTTCAAGAAAAACCAGGTCATCTATTATGAAGGTGACACCGGTAACGGCCTTTATCTGGTAGTTAGTGGAAGGGTTAAAACTATTAAACTGGCAGAAGACGGCAGGGAATTGATGACCGGTATTTATGCAGCCGATCAATATCTGGGAATAAACGTTAGTCTTAATCACGATGCCTATACCGATACCGCAACAGCATTGGAGGATAGTTTATTATGTTTGATACCAAAAGACCAAATAGAACAATTGTTGAATCTATATCCTGAAATTGCCCGCGAGTTCATTAAACTCTTATCCAATAATATACAGGATAAAGAAGAACAATTGTTACAACTGGCGTATGATTCGGTCAGAAAAAAAATGGCACAAGCACTTTTACGTTTGCACAAACAGCAAAATGATATGGATTTTCATATCCACATCGGCAGGGAAGATCTGGCAGCGATGGCTGGCATGGCTACTGAAACCGTAAGCCGGACCTTATCGGATTTTAAAGATGAGAAACTCATTGAAAAAAAGGGCAGCATGATAACGCTACTAAATATGGAAGGCCTTGCTAAAATGAAAAATTGATCAGTTTACAAACTATCATCCATCAGTAATGCAATAGCCCCACTCGTTTTACTCATCCTGAATTTAACCCCGGATGCACTGGTTGGCAACTGACTAGTTACGTTGCGGTGCTTGTTAAATCGGTGCTTTCTTTACCTGACCTATGCAGGCTCCCATTTAATTACAATATCGTTGCTTACCCCCATCACGCCGGCAAGGTTCCTAAGCGATTTTTTAGCAATCTCTTTTTGAAAACTCCAGGGTAACTCACCTTCCAGTGTTATCCAGCCATCTTCCACTTCTATTTTGATATTTTCATCAGGTATCCAGTTTAGTTTAAGGGCAGCAATTACACCTGCAGCAATTTCGCTATCCGTTTTTTTAACATTAGACTCAAAACTGATCTCGATTTTTTCAACCACTGCTTTTACCCCAACTACGCTTTTCGCTGCTTCTTCTGCTTCATATTTTTTGGCATAGCTATCAACTGTACCAGTTAAGGTAACAATACCATTTTTAACTGTTACCCCAATTTCTGCCAAGTTCAACAAAGGTTCACATTGGATAGCTCGCTGAACATCTCTTTGTAATTCTTCATTCGTTTTCATATGATATTTCCTTTATTAATGATGTAGGTGAATTAAATAAGGATGACCTATTGCTTACCAGAATTATTCTTTTTCAAGCATTTGCTTCTTTTGCTGATACTCATCAGTATCTATCTGGCCTGAAGCCAGTCGCTTTTTTAAGATATCAAGCGGTAAGTCTTTCTTATTCCTTTGCCCCGGTATATTGTAGGGAACAGCGAATATCCAGAATAGCATTATTAACCAGGCAAACCACCAAACAAGGCCCATTCCCCAGAAATTGTTAGCATAAAACATAATTTTTTATATTTAGTATATATGAATAAATAATTATTAATGAGTAGCTTAGCCTTCAGCAGACCTAAACTTACTATTGCACCAAAGCTGCGGCTAAAGCAGTCACTAAAAAATGACCATCATCATATTCAATGATGTTTAACATCAATTTGCCCGAAGATTAAATTTTTAATTTTGGCGTAAATAATAAGTTGCTGATTTCCAAAAAATTAATTATAATTTTGATAGTAGAAACATTCTTTCTTTTGGGATTGTTAAATGCCTGCACTTCGCTTTAAAGCCCCTTAATTATGTCAGTTGCCGACCCTCATTATATCATTGCCATTGGCGCCTCTGCAGGTGGAATGGACGAGATCAATTCCTTTTTTGATCATACACCACTTGATGGTGTTTCCTATATCATTATTCAGCATTTATCTGCCGATTTTAAAAGCCGCATGGTTGAATTACTGGGCAAACACAGCAAACTAAAAGTGCTGGAGGCTGAAGATGGCATGACCGTTAAAAGTAATGAGGTTTACCTGATACCTAATAACAAGTACATGATCATTAAAAAAGGGATCTTATATTTAACTGCCAAGGATCAAGTAAAAAGCCCGCACCTTACTATCAATACTTTTTTTGATTCACTGGCGGCAGATTGCGGTGAAAAGGCTATTGGCGTTGTCCTTTCTGGTTTAGGAACGGATGGCACCGAAGGTGTTATTGCTATAAAAAAAGCTGGCGGCATGATTATCGCTCGTAATCCAGAAACTTCAGATTTTAGTAGTATGCCCGCACATGCAATTGCAACAGGCTTAGTTGATTTTATATTGGAGCCCGAACAGATGCCTGACGCTATTGAGGATTATGTTAATAACGGGGCTGCAGCCATAACCGATAACCGGGATGATGAGCAAAGCATGGCGGCTATAATTGAACTGATAAAGGAAACTTCACCACTGGATTTTTCTGATTATAAGCAGGCCACCATATTAAGAAGAACCAAAAGAAGGGCAGCACAGCATCACATTCTTACCCTTGAAAATTATCTGTCTTTTTTAAAGACTAATCCTAAAGAGATAGAAGCACTTTCCAAAGAATTCCTGATCAGCGTTACTGCATTTTTCAGAGATACCGCCGCATTTGAATTTATAGAAAATAAAATACTGCCCGACCTGTTAAAAAAACTTACGCCTGGCGAGGAATTGAAGTTTTGGATAGCGGGATGCGCTACCGGTGAAGAAGTTTATTCGATGGCCATAATGATATATGAGCAGCTAACCGGTGAATTTACAGATACTGTAGTCAAAATTTTCGCGACAGATATTGACACTGTAGCGTTACATCTGGCAGGTAAGGGCATTTATCCTCAATCCATTTCAAAAAACATGTCTGCAGAACGATTGGAAAAGCATTTTTTAAAAGAAGGTGGCAATTACAGGATAACACCGGCAATAAGAAAGATGATTATTTTTGCCAAGCACGACCTGGTAAAAAATCCGCCCTATTGTAACATGCATTTCATCAGCTGTAGGAATTTGTTGATTTACATGACCCCATTTTTGCAAAAGAAGATCTATACTATGCTCCTTTTCGGGTTAAAACTTGATGGTTATTTATTTTTAGGCTCTAGCGAGAGCCCCATACCAATCCTGCATAACCTGGAAGTGGTTAGTAAGAAATGGAAAATCTACAAAAACCTGAAAGCAAAAAAGGTAGTCAGCTTTGACGCATTTTTGTTGCCTGAACTACTGGATGTTAAACGCAACCCTTCTTCATTTCTAAGGGAAGATCCGGTTAAAAATAACAACAATTCACTTTCAGAAGCAATGAATGTAGCCCTGATTGCTCAACTGGACTGCCTTGTACTTTGTATTGATGAAAACAACCAGGTAGTACGTGCCCTGGGAGATACAAATAAATTTTTGCTTCAAAAACATTTCAGCTCTAACCTGGCTGAGCTTTTACCAAAACCATTGGCGATAGCATTTAATACGTTAAGTACAAAAACATTAAAAACGGGAAATACTTTCAGTGCAAACAATATCCCTATTAAACAAGGGGATCAAACCATCCCGGTCGACCTTACCGTAAGCCCGCTTGAAATGAAAAAAGGTGAGCAAAAATTCTTAATGGTTACTTTTCGTGAAAGTAAACTGGTTCCCATTATCCAGGATGGCGACAATACTTTTGATGAAGAAATATACCTGGACCAGTATACATTAAACATGGAAGCGGAGCTGAGGGAACTCCGCGATAAATTGCATGCTACTTATGAACAGTTGGATGCTTCCAATGAAAATATGCAATCGTTTAATGAAGAGATGATCTCGGCAAACGAAGAAATGCAGAGTACCAACGAGGAAATGCAATCTGTAAACGAAGAATTAGATACGATAAACGCAGATTACCAGCTAAAAAATAAAGAACTATTAGAAATTAATGATGACCTGAATAACTATTTCAGGAGTAATGTGAACGGGCAGCTTTTTATAAATAATGACCTGCTACTCATGAAATTTTCGCCGGGTACGGTCAACCAAATCAATTTACTGGATACAGATATTGGCCGACCATTGAGTAACATTTCCACCAATATTAAGATGGAAACAATTATCGAAGATATTAAACTGGTACTGGCTGAAGGGAATATTATCACCAAAGAGATTGAAACTAATAATGGTAAATGGTACCAGATCATGACGATGCCTTATGTGCAGGCAAACAATCAAAATAATGGTGCTATCATTACCTTTAATGATATCACCCAATTAAAAACCACCCAGCTGGAGCTGGATAAAAAGAATAAAAGCCTGCTCCGTATCAATGAAGACCTCGATCATTTTGTTAATGCCGCCTCTCATGACCTTTTGGCGCCGTTAGCTAATATAGAAACCAGCATGTCGGTAATCAATGTAATTAAAGTAACTGATCCAAACCTTGAAAAGTTTTTGAAGATCATTAATTCATCTGTCGTCAAATTCCGCTCCCTCATCAAAGATATATCGACTATTGCAAAAATAGAAAGCGATATGATTGTACTGGAAACGGTTGATGTGGAGGATATTATTAACAATGTGGAATGGAGCCTGCAAGATAAAATAACCGACTCAGGTGCAAAGATCAACAGGAACCTGGAAGTAAAACAAATTTCATTTTCTAAAAAAAACCTGCGAAGTATTATTTACAACCTGGTTTCTAACGCTATAAAATTCCAACGCGAAGAAAGCCCTGTTATTGATATCGAAACAAAAAAGGAAGGTGATACAATTGTGTTATCCGTACAGGATAACGGCATTGGCATACCAAAAGATGATATAAGTACCATTTTTAAAATGTATGGCAGGCTTAATAATGATGTGGAAGGCCATGGAATTGGTTTGTACTTAGCTAAAAAAATTGTGGATGCCACCAGCGGGAATATAATAGTAGAAAGTGAACTGGGAAAAGGAAGTAAGTTTATGATCCAGTTTAAAGCAGAACACAATAAGTAATCTTTATAAAGTTCTACTCTTCTCAAATAAGCTAGTAAAAATTAACGTAAACAATTCTTTTGCTGATAGCGACTGTCTTTCAGTGAGTGAATGTGTTGTTATGCCAAGCTGACTGATTTTGACTTTGAAATATATGATGAGCGATAAGTGAAAATGTGATCTTCATCAGTTTTTGATCATTACAGTATCTATAGCTTTGGCAATTATATTAGCTTATTTTCATTATGAAACATACATTTCACATTCCGGTATTAGGATTAGGTTACTCTATTGATACACCGCTTAAGGTTTCCCGATATGGTATTTCATCGGTAATTTCCATAGTAGACGATGAATTGATTGAAAGGATCAGGGAATATCATACCAGGAAACATGGTGAACTATTTCATGAAATTCTAAAATCGGCACCTGATAGCCGGTCGAAAAGAATTACCGCCTACCTTGACCTCATTGACAGACTTATTAATGAACAGTTTGAAGATCTGCAACAGCAAGCATTTTTATACGGAAGCGATATTTGCAGGTACTTTGAATTACTGCCTGAATCATCCCAATTGCGGCAAGGTTATGACCTGATGATGGATTATCCTGAATGTGAGCAAAAACGTATATTTCAAAATATACTGCGTAGTAAAATTACTAAAGGCACGATTGACGTAAACATTATGTCAAAGGTTGATAAGATGAATTTTAGTGCGGAAGGTGAATATACAGGTGATGAAAACACAGATGCTTTGTGTGCATTACGGGGCTTTGCAAATAGCACACTACAGTCGTCAGTAATTATGTCAGCAGGGATGAATCCCAGGCTATATAGTTACCTGGAAAGTTTTTCCGCTTTCCTTCCCGACGAAAACGGAAACTTATTGAAAAAAATAATCTTGAAAGTCAGCGACTTTCGTTCTGCTTTTATACAAGCTAAATTTTTGGCAAAAAAAGGGTTGTGGGTATCTGAATTTCGTGTAGAATCCGGATTAAATTGCGGGGGCCATGCTTTCGCTACTGAGGGCTATTTATTAGGCCCTATTCTGGAAGAATTTAAGGCTAAAAAGAACGAGATGTCAGCGGAATTGCTGGAGATATACCATGCTAGTTTAGCTTCAAAAAATAAAGCAACTACGATTATACCGTTACAACGCATTAGCGCGCAAGGTGGTATAGGCACAGCCGATGAAAATAAATTCCTTTTAGAATATTATGAATTGGACGCGACTGGCTGGGGAAGCCCATTTCTGCTCGTTCCCGAAGTTACCAATGTGGACGACCATACTTTGCAGCAATTAACCCAAGCTAAAGAGGACGATTTTTATTTGAGTGGGGCATCACCATTGGGCATTCTGTTCAACAATTTTAAAAACAGCACATCGGAAGAACAGCGGATAAAACGTATTATGAACGGGCGACCGGGCAGCCCCTGTACTAAAAAGTTTTTGTGTACTAATACTGAATTTACTGCACAACCCATATGCACCGCCTCCAGGGAATATCAGCATTTAAAGATTGAGCAACTACAGGCGCTACAATTGCCAGATGAGGAATACGAGCAGGAATATAATGTTGTAACTGAAAAAATTTGTTTGTGTGAAGGCCTATGTTCTTCAACTTATATTAAATATGATATCAGTAAACCAAAAGAAAACAAAGCCGTAGCCATATGCCCGGGGCCTAATCTTGCTTACTTTTCCCGAACTTATTCACTTGATGAAATGGTTAAACATATTTACGGTAACACCGATTTACTGGATAAAATCAAACGCCCGCATATGTTTATTAAAGAATTGAATTTATATATAGATTATTTACAATCTGATATCCAAACTCATTTGAAAGACCTGAATGATAAGAAGAAAAAACATCTTTTTAAATTTAAAACCCAATTGCAGGAAGGCATAGATTATTACAGAAACCTTTTTACAGATTCCACCAGCCTTACATCTGTTTTACTTCAGGAATGGTATAATGAACTTACAGTATCTGAAACTAAGCTGGACAGCATTGTTATTTAAGTACTATTAAGATAGACATAAAAAGATGAAATGTGACCGGAAATATATTACGGTCTAACGGTCACCACAAAAAGCCTTAAACAGCTAAAACGCCATTTTTCTCAAAATGGCGTTTTGCATTTATGCAGTTTACAAATCCTAAGAAAAACTTGTTTTGTCATCTCTAAATAATAACTTTTTTTATTTGGAATGATTGTTCCAAATTGAACATATATTTGCGGAACGATTATTCCAAATATAAAATAATTATCACGCAAAAATGAAAAAGTTAGAAAACAAAGTAGCCGTAATAACAGGAGCATCAAAAGGTATTGGTGCGGGTATAGCTAAAAGCCTTGCAGCAGCAGGTGCAAGCGTAGTTGTAAATTATGCATCGGCCAAAGCTGGTGCAGATAAGGTAGTTGCTGAGATCACCGCGAATGGTGGTAAAGCCATTGCCGTACAAGGTAATGTATCAAATGCTGATGACATCACACGTTTGTTTGACGAAACAACAAAAGCATTTGGTGCGGTTGACATTTTGGTAAACAATGCCGGTGTTTACAAATTTGGCGGCATAGAAGAAATTAACGCAGAAGATTTCCATACCCAGTTTAATACTAATGTGCTTGGCTTATTGCTGACCACACAAGGCGCAGTTAAAAACTTTAATGCAAATGGTGGAAGTATCATAAACATTGGCTCAGCAGTTAGTAATATCACGCCTCCGGGAAGCTCTATTTATACTGCAACAAAAAGTGCTGTGGATGCTATCACCCATGTATTGGCAAAAGAACTTGGCGGTAAAAAAATACGCGTAAACTCCATCAATCCGGGTATGGTTGAAACTGAAGGTACACATACCGCAGGTTTTATCGGTAGCGATTTTGAGACTGAAATTGTACGTACTGCACCGCTTGGCCGTATTGGTCAGCCTGATGATATTGCTGATGTAGCTGTATTCCTTGCATCTGAAGATTCACGCTGGTTAACAGGCGAGATATTGCTTGCAAGCGGTGGCGTAAGGTAATACCTGTTGTTTTAACAGAAAAATAATTAAAAATGAATAGCTTTGCTTTTAACAAGCAAGGCTATTCCCGGTTATGGCAAGAACGAAAGATTTTGATGAGAATGAAGTGCTGACCAAAGCCATACAGGTTTTTTGGCACAAGGGGTACAATGGTACGTCAATGCAGGATCTTGTGGACGGCTTGGGCATCAGCCGCTCGAGTTTGTACGATACTTATACCGATAAGCACACACTATTTGTTAAAGCGCTGGAAAGCTATCAAAATTCAGGCGCAGGTAAGATACAGGAGATCATCAATAATTCAGGATCAGCAAAAGATATTGTAAAAAGATTATTAGAGTTTGCCACCAATGAATTGCTTGGCGATAAACAACAAAAAGGTTGTTTTATGGTGAATGCTGAGGTTGAAGTGGCACCGCACGATGCCGAAGTAAATAGCCTGGTTTGCAAAAACGACCAGCAAATGGAGGAAGCCTTTTACCAGGTAATTAAAAAAGGACAAGACAGCGGCGAGATCAAGAATCAACAGGATGCCCGGGCATTGTCGCGTTTCATCTTCAATACGGTAAAAGGTATGCGCGTAACCGCGAAATCAATAACTGATAAATCCGTGTTTGATGATATTATCAAATTAACTATATCCGCGCTTGATTAAACCACTTAGTTGATACTGCAACAAGTTTCCGCAATAAAGGTTACGACAATTATAAAAGACGGCCTCTAAGATATCTTAGAGGCCGTCTTTCTTGTTTTATTACCATCAAAGCAGGCTTTTGAACCCTTATTTACTGAATTTATAAATGGTAACTGAATGGTATGCTGTATGTGGCTTCAATTCAGTAGAAGGGAATGAAGGTTCATTTGGCGAATTAGGGAAATGTTGGGTTTCCAGGCAAAATGCCGAACGGTAAGGATATGCCAAACCCACAAATATGGACATGGATATTAAGCATGTACCCGATTTAAAATGTTAAATAACTGGCTATTAGCCGGGACTATAATAATTGCCAATATATAAATAATTGTTCAAGCAACACTTAAATAATTTTAGGAAATAAATACTTATTATTACAGAATAATTGCATCTGGAATCATTAACCTATTAGCCAACTAAATAGTTCGATCATTAATTTTGAATAGAGCTGAAAACTTTAATTAAATGATTAAATATGCTAAACAAAGCCGCTTTCTACAGGCGGTTGATTGTATTGTATTCGGATTTGACGGAGAAACTCTAAAAATTTTATTAATACAACGCGGATTTGAACCCGAAAAAGGTAAATGGAGCCTGATGGGTGGTTTTGTACAGGAAAATGAGGGCTTGGATCAGGCATCTAACCGTATCCTTAAACAACTCACCGGGCTTGATGGCGTATATCTGGAACAGCTTCATACCTTCGGTAACCCACAACGCGACCCTATTGAGCGTACGGTTTCTACTGCCTATTTTGCACTATTAGATATTAATAAGTATGAAAAACAAATAAGCCATGATTATCACCCGGAATGGTTTTCATTAAAAAGAATGCCGAAAATAATTTTCGATCAGCAGGAAATGATCGAACTGGCAAAAAGACGAATACGATATAAAGCTGCCTTACATCCCATCCTATTCGAGTTATTGCCAAGTAGATTTACCATTCCACAATTGCAAATTTTGTATGAAAGTGTTTACAATACAAAAATTGACAAGCGAAACTTCAGCAAACGTGTTTTAGCAACAGGCCTTTTAGTTAAGCAAAGCGATAAAGACAAATCAAGCTCAAGACGCGGTGCGTTTTATTATCAATTGAATATGCAGAACTACTACGCAAAATTTCAGGCATTCCTCAATTTTATCCCGAACCCCACAAATCTGATCTTTTAAATTCACGAGAGTAAAGTTGAGTTATTACTCTCATGAATTTTATTCATTTAAGCCCAAAATGGCTATTTATAGCACGCATCATTCCAGCGTAATTCGTTTTTAAGCTGCTCTATCTTGGTATCCTTGCCTATTCTGATGCATTCAATACCGGCCATATCCGCAAAATCCTGTAAATGTTCAGTGGTAAGATTCTGGCTATAAGCAGTATGGTGCGCACCGCCCGCATAGATCCAGGCCGCACAACCCGTTTTCATATCCGGGTATGGCTTCCATAACACCCGTGCTACAGGCAGTTTTGGTAAATCATTTTGTGGTTCTACAGCTTCTACCTCATTGATCAGCATACGGAAACGGTTGCCCATATCCACAATAGAAGCATTCAGTGCCGGGCCGCCTGCAACATTAAATACCAAACGGGCAGGATCAGCTTTGCCACCTATGCCTAAGGCATGCACTTCTAATGATGCTTTACCATTTGCTAAGGAAGCATCCACCTCCAGCATATGCGAGCCTAATACCAGTGCGTTGTCTGGATCGAAATGATAGGTATAATCTTCCATAAAAGCATTGCCACCCGGCAGTCCGCTGCCCATTACTTTAAAGGCGCGTACCAGGGCTGCTGTTTTCCAGTCACCCTCGCCTGCAAAGCCATAACCAGCGGCCATTAAACGCTGAGAGGCAATGCCCGGCAGTTGTGCCATGCCATGCAGATCTTCAAACGTATCTGAAAAACCTTTATAACCGCCGTCTTTAAGGAATTTACGTAAACCGAGTTCTATTCTCGCTGCCTCATAAACCGATGAATGTTTTTCACCGCCTTTCTTCAGGTCAGCATTCATAGTATAACTGGCTTCATATTCATCGATTAACCCATTAATTGACTGATCGCTGATGGCATTTATCACCTGCACCAAATCACCAATACCATAGGTATTCACCGAGAAACCAAACTTCAGTTCGGCTTCTACTTTGTCACCATCTGTAACGGCTACAAAACGCATGTTATCGCCAAATCGCACAAACTTTGCTCCCTGCCAGTCATACCAGCCTGCTGCGGCCCGTGACCAGGTACTGATCTGATTTAATACCTCCGGATCTTGCCAGTAACCAACTACTACCTTACGATTTTTGCGCATACGCGATACCATAAATCCAAACTCCCGGTCGCCGTGCGCACTTTGATTCAGGTTCATAAAATCCATATCAATACTGCTCCATGGAATATCCCTATTGTATTGCGTATGCAAATGAAGCATCGGTTTTTGCAGGATGCTTAAACCTCTTATCCACATTTTAGCCGGAGAAAAAGTATGCATCCAGGTAATAATGCCGATCACATTTTCAGCTGTATTGGCCTGCTGTATCGTGGCATAGATATCTTCTGATGATTTTACGATAGGCTTATAAACTACTCTTACCGGTACCTGCCCCGAGCCATCCAAACCCTTGGCTATTTCCTGTGAATGTTCGGCTACTTTTTTTAAGGTTTCTTCTCCGTATAAGCTTTGGCTACCGGTGATAAACCATACTTCAAATGTTTTTAAATCGATCATTAGTTATAATTATTGAATTAGTGATTGAGTGAATTAGTGAGTGGTGAATGGGGAGTAGTGAGTTAAATTAAGCGTGTTAACCACATTCACCACTCACTCCTCCCCACTCACCATCTTTATTGCCCATAGTATGAATCTGGGCCATGTTTTCTTTCAAAGTGTTTTTTGATTAAAGAATCCTGGAGCCTGGGTGCCTGCGGGTTGATCTGCTCCGTTAAATAAGCCATGTGTGCCACCGCTTCCAGTACAGCGCTGTTATAAACTGCCTTTTCTGCCGATTTCCCCCAACTGAACGGGGCATGATTACCTACCAGCACCATTTCTACTTCTTTATAATCCAGGCCGGCTTCTTTAAAATGGTTCATAATCTGAAAGCCGGTCTGATGTTCATAATCGCCTGCTATCAATTCGTCACTCATAGGCGGCGCACACGGAACATCCACTGTCAGATAATCAGCGTGTGTTGTTCCAAATATGGGAATACAACGCTGTGATTGCGCCCATGCCGTAGCGTAAGTGGAATGCGTATGAACAATGCCATTAATATCTTTCCAGTGTTTATACAGTACTGCATGGGTCTTTGTATCAGATGAAGGCCTCAAACTGCCTTCAAGTATATTCCCATCAAAATCAACGATCACCATCTTTTCAGGTGATAGATCATCATAAGGCACACCGCTTGGCTTAATGGCAAATACGCCAAGCGTATGATCTGCGGCACTTACATTGCCAAAAGTAAATAACACCAGGTTAAGCTTTGGCAACTGCATGTTAGCTTCATATGCACTTTGTTTTATATGCTGATAAATACTCATACCATTTTATTTAAATGTGAACAGGTGATTGTTGCGCAACTTGAAAAGCAACGAATTCACCTAAACTCTTATATTGTTGATATCTGTTAAAGTAAACTTCTTTATATTGTGTATTTGGATAATATTCCACATCAAACCCACGCCCCATAGCAGCCATTGCTTCTTCCACTGTTGGATAAATGCCCGCAACAACTGCGGCAAACATGGCGGCACCTAAAGCACAAGTATGTTCAAATTGATGTATGCGAATAGGCATACCCAAAATATCAGCCATCATCTGCATAACGAATGGTGATTTTTTTGCAACACCGCCAATTCCTATTAGTCCTTTTACCGGTATACCTTCTGAAACAAAACGTTCAACAATACTTTTAGCGCCAAAACAGGTGGCCTCGGCAAGCGCTCTGAAAACACGTGGTGCATCACTGCCCAGGCTTAACCCGGTTATTGCACCTTTAAGCGTTTGATCTGCATCGGGTGTGCGGCGGCCATTGAACCAGTCTATCGCCAGTTCATTGTCTTCATCTATAGGCAATAAAGCCGCCTGCCTGCTTAATTCAGGAATGATCATTTTAGAAAACTCCGCCTTTAAAGCTTCGGCAGTCTTTAAATCAATGATTGAGGATTGCGAAAGCAGATTATTTAAAGGCCATGAAACAATGTTCTTGAACCAAGCATAAGTATCGCCAAATGCTGACTGACCTGCCTCCAACCCTACCATCCCTGGGATTACCGAACCATTGACCTGCCCACAGATGCCCCGAACCAATTTGCCCTGCATTTCATCAGCGGGTGCCACCAATATATCGCAAGTGGATGTGCCCATTACCTTGCTCAAGTGATAAGGCTCTATCTGGCCGCCAACAGCGCCCATATGTGCATCAAATGCGCCCATGCCTATAAATACATCACCTGGCAGACCAAGGCGTTCTGCCCATTCCGGGCTAATAATACCTGCGGCACAGTCAGCAGTATAAGTTTCTGTAAATAATCTTTTAGTAAAGCCCTTTAAAACAGGATCAAGTGTTGCAAAAAATTCATCGGGTGGTAATCCTCCAAATTCTTCTGCCCACAAGGCTTTATGCCCGGCTGAACAGCGGCCACGTTTAATTTCATCTGCACCTTTACCGCCGGTCAACAAAAATGGTATCCAATCACAATGCTCCACCCATGAATAGGTTGCATTTCTAACGCCTTCATCTATTAATAAAACATGCAGCAATTTTGCCCAAAACCATTCGGATGAATAAATACCACCTACATATTTCAGGTAATTGATACCGAATTTTGGCGCATGAGCATTAATTTGTGCAGCTTCTTCAACCGAAGTATGATCTTTCCATAACACGAACATGGCATTAGGATTCTCTTTAAATGCCTGCGTTAACGCCAGTGGGGTACCCGTTTTATCAACCGCCACCGGGCTAGAACCCGTGGTATCTACAGACAATCCTTTTATATTGCGGGCAATACTCTGGCCACCAGCTTTTTTAATACAATCTTTTATGGTGATCTCCAACCCTTCAACATAATCGAGGGGATGCTGCCTGAACTGGTTATTGGGCGCATCACAATATAACCCGTCTTTCCAGCGCGGATATTCATATACTGAGGACGCTATTTCCTCTCCTTTCAAGGCATTAATAATTACGGAACGCACCGAATCAGTGCCATAGTCGACTCCGATAACAAATTGATCTTTTTTCATTGGTTTATAATGAGTGTCTAAATAACACTAATTTTTTTACATTAAATATTTTTTTTGAAAATATTTTCAAAAACCTCACATTACCAAAGTACAATAACATTAATTATTAGTGTGCAACTTATGCTTATAACTACTTGGACATTATATTTGCAGTCGGTAAGTTCAATTTAATACATCACCTGCCCAATACTTAATATTATATTAACACGAATGATTCCAAAAGCTTTTTTATTCGATTTGAATGGTACAATGATAAATGACATGGAGTACCATACCCGTGCCTGGCAGCAACTATTTAATGAAAAACTGGGCACCAATTTATCATGGGAAGAAACTAAAAAGGAGATGTATGGCAAAAATCAGGAAGTGCTTGTACGGATTTTCGGTCCCGACCGTTTTAGTGCCGCAGAAATGGACGAAATATCACTTGCAAAAGAACAACACTATCAGGATGATTTTCTTCCACACTTACAATTACTTCCCGGATTGAATGATGTATTGAAAAGCGCCTATGAAAAAAATATCCCAATGGGTATTGGCTCTGCGGCAATACCGTTCAATATAAATTTTGTGCTCGATAATCTGAATCTTCATAAATATTTCAGGGCAATAGTGAGTGCTGATGATGTATTGTTGAGTAAACCAAACCCTGAGACTTTTTTAAAACTCGCTGAACTTTTGCAAGTAAACCCGAAAGATTGTATCGTTTTTGAAGACACACCAAAAGGCGCAGAAACTGCACAAAATGCAGGTATGGAATGTGTAGTTCTGACTACCACTCATCACCCGGATGAATTTAAATATCTTGGTAATATCGTCCATTTCGCGGCTGACTATACCGGAGTTTATTTTAAAAATCTGTTGGAGGATGTTAAAACTGTGCGTCAGGCACAATTGAGTAAATAAGCAGATCGTATAGAAGCATTAAACCTGCTTTTACACACAGATTAGCTTTATTTATATTTAATTTCTTATGTTTACTTATTCGGGCCCTAACCAATGGCCCTATATTCATTCTGATTTAATTAACTAGATAAAATGAACTTTGGGGCAATTACCATTAAAGATATAGCGAGGGAATTAGGTATATCAGCTTCAGCAGTGTCAAAAGCACTGAAAGACAGCCATGAGATCAGCGAAAAAACCAAACAGCTTGTATTAGCATGTGCTAAAAAACATAATTACCAACCAAATCCTATGGCTCAAAGCTTAAAACGGGGCAATAGCAAGTCGTTAGGTATAGTTATATCTACTATTGATAATCAGTTTTTCTCGCAGGTGATCAATGGTATTGAATCGGTAGCCTACAGCAAGGGCTATAATGTAATTATAACTCAAACACATGAATCTTATGATTTGGAGGTTTCAAACGTCAATCACTTGACAGTGAGAGCTATTGATGGACTTTTGATTTCTCTGTCTACCGAAACTAAGAATCTTGATCATCTTAAATATTTGCACGAAAAAGGCCTGCCTATAGTATTTTTTGATCGTGTAACAGATGAGATCAATACCCACAAAGTCATAGCCGATAATTTTAAAGGAGCGTATGATGCTACCAAACATTTAATTGATACAGGTTATCGCAAAATTGCACATATCACGAGTTCTGTTAATGTATCCATTACCGCCGAGCGTTTAAAAGGTTATAAACTTGCGTTAGAAGAAAATAACATTCCTATTAATGACAATTACATTAAATATTGCCTTCATGGTGGAAGAGACCTGGGTGAAATTGAAAATGTATTAAGCGAATTGCTCCAGGGAGATGATCGGCCGGGTGCTATATTTACCGCATCAGAAAGAATAACCACTACCACATTAACTATCTTGCACAGACTAGGTGTTAAAATACCTGATGATGTTGCCCTGCTTGGCTTTACCAACACGCACCTTGCCGACGTATTAAATCCATCTTTAAGTGCGGTATATCAGCCTGGCTTTGATATAGGTAAAAAAGCTACTGAGATGCTTATCGGCTTGATTGAAAGCAAATACCCGGTTACCGAGTTTGAAACAGTTGTGTTACCCACTGAGTTGTTCATCAGGAATTCATCCCAGCCTGCGCTTATTCCTAAATAGATCAAAAGCAATTATTTTTTAATACTTACTGCAACGTTTAAATAAATAATAACAAGCTAAGAGTTGCCTCTTCGGGTACAATGTAACAGATAAATCACGCAAACGTTGAAGTGTTTTTAGTTGAGCATATCCACATTTTATTGATCCATAGTTTTTAAATTTGTTGTAATAATAGTGAATATAACACTTATTTAAAACCAAAAATTTGAGGCAAAGCTTTCGCAGGTATCCTCCTCAACAATTACTTAAAATGCTCTTTCTAAAAGTATTAACTTTTATTGCTATCTCATTTTTTCCCGGCTTGCAATTGGCATTTGGGCAAAGCGGGTTCTACTCATGGCAACACTCACCACAGATATGATCCTATCAAAAGACAATTTAAAAAACATAAATATTCCAGGCTTGCAAATGCCCGATACGGCTATTTTTGATCTACCCGAAAAAGTGCTGCAATTTGGAACAGGTGTACTATTAAGGGGCTTACCCGATTATTACATTGACAAGGCTAACCGGCGCGGTGTATTCAATGGGCGTATAGTGGTTGTTAAATCAACCGATAAAGGAGGAACAACCGATTTTGACAAACAAGATAATTTATACACCATACATTCAAAAGGTTTCGAAAATTCACAGGAGATAAATGAAGACGTTATCTGCTCTTCAATTAGCAGGGTACTCTCAGCTGGCAATGATTGGGCGGAGATTTTAGAAGTAGCAAAAAGTCCAGACCTGCAGATCATACTTTCCAATACCACTGAAGTAGGCATACAGCTAGTGGAAGAATCTATTCAGAATGTCCCTCTATCCTATCCCGGTAAATTGCTGGCTGTTTTATACGAACGATATAAAGCATTCAACGGAGCCGCTGGCAGTGGTTTAATAATAGTTCCAACCGAACTTATAGTTGACAATGGCACTAAGCTGAAAACTATTACAATTGAACTGGCTAAATACAATAAGCTAGAACCAGTATTTATCAATTGGCTGGAGAATGAAAACAGTTTTTGTAATTCTCTTGTTGATCGAATTGTTCCGGGGAAACCTGAAAAAGATATGGCAGCTGAGTTGGAAGCTAAACGTGGCTATATTGATAACCTGCATATTATGTCAGAAACTTATAGTTTATGGGCAATTGAGGGAGACGAAAAAGTGGCTAAGGTATTATCCTTTCGTAATGTTGATAAAGGAGTTATAGTTACTCCTGATATTGAACTATTCAGAGAATTAAAACTTCGCCTGCTTAACGGATCTCATACTTTATCGTGCGCGTTAGCCTATCTTTCTGGTTTTGAAACCGTTAAAGAGGCCATGGATGATGAAAAATTTTCATCGTTTATAACTCGACTTGTTTATGATGAGATCATCCAATCAATCGAACACAAAGTAAACCCTTATTTAGCAGCTGAATTTGCGGGCAAAGTATTGGATAGATTTCGTAATCCATTCATCAGACACGAATGGCTTAGTATTTCGGTGCAATACTCATCTAAAATGAAGATGCGTATCATTCCATTAATATTAAGCCATTACCAAAAAAACAATATGGTTCCGCAATATATGGCGCTTGGTTTTGCCTGTTTTATCAGATTTATGAAAGTTGATAAAATAAACGACATTTACACTGGCTCAATTAATGGCATGCCATATACAGTTACTGACAATCAGGCATTAAATTTTCATAAAGCATGGGAAGCAGAAAATGTAAATTTGGTAGTTAAAAATATCTTAAGTGATAAATATCTTTGGGATACTGACCTTACTATGCTACCCGGTTTTGAAGAAGCCGTGTTACACAATCTTAACAAAATTATGGCAAGTGGATTAATAGAATTTGCCACTGTATAAAATATGATATCATGAAACAAAGAATAACTAAAGTACATCCCAGGGATAATGTAATGGTAGCCCTTACTGATTTACAGCCTGGCGAAGAACTTGTTTACCAGAATACAATATACAAACCTGCTGAATTTATACCCGCTAAGCATAAATTTGCTATAACAACGCTACCTATAGGTACTGATATAATTATGTATGGCGTTTTGGTGGGACGTACAGAAAGCGAAATCCCGGTTGGCGGCTTATTAACCATAGCCAATGTAAAACATGCTGCAAGTGGTTTTATCACAGGCGTTAATCATACCGATTGGGATAAACCTGATACCGAGAAGTGGCAAAATACAACCTTTAACGGCTTTCATCGTGAAAATGGCGATGTAGGTACAGCAAATTACTGGTTAGTGATTCCTATGGTATTTTGCGAGAACCGCAATATAGAAGTATTGCAGGAAGCTTTATTAAAACCCTTAGGATACGGTCGTAAAAAAACATATGAAATAAAAGCGCAACAGCTTATCAATAAGATCCGCTCTGGCAGTGGTGTTGACGAGGTTTTATATACCGAATTTGACGGCGAAAATGCACTTGCCGGTCAGGATAAGTTATTCCCTAACGTTGATGGTATTAAATTTTTAACCCACACAGGTGGCTGTGGTGGCACACGTCAGGATTCAACTGCTTTATGTGGTTTGTTGGCTGGCTATGTCACTCACTCCAATGTAGCGGGCGCAACAATTTTGAGCTTAGGTTGCCAAAATGCCGAGGTTAAAACTTTGCAGGAAGAGATCGCTAAACGCGCACCTGATTTTAACAAACCCCTATACATTTTAGACCAGCAAAAAGTTGGACTTGAAACAGATTTAATGGAATTGGGCATTCGCCAAACATTAGCCGGCTTAATACAAGCGAACGAAATTACCCGCAAACCAGCCCCTTTAAATAAACTTATTATAGGATTAGAATGCGGTGGTTCAGATGGTTTCTCCGGCATTTCGGCTAACCCTGCTATCGGTTATACTTCTGACCTGCTGGTCTCACTTGGTGGCTCTGTTATTCTGTCTGAATTTCCAGAACTATGTGGCGTTGAGCAAAACCTGATCGACCGTTGTGTAGATAAAACTAAAGCTGAACGTTTCTCATCACTGGTACGTACTTATAGCCAACGTGCTGATGAAGTTGGCTCTGGTTTTTATATGAATCCATCCCCGGGAAATATAAAGGACGGGCTTATTACCGATGCTATCAAATCCGCTGGTGCCGCAAAGAAAGGTGGTACTTCCCCTGTTACCGATGTATTGGATTATCCTGAAAAAGTAACCAAACCCGGTCTAAATTTATTATGCACACCAGGTAACGATGTAGAATCAACTACCGCCGAGGTAGCCTCGGGCGCTAACGTGGTATTATTTACTACCGGCTTGGGCACCCCTACCGGCAATCCTATTACACCGGTTATAAAGATCGCTTCAAACACAACATTATATAATCGCATGAGTGATATTATTGATATAAACACAGGTACAATAATTGAAGGCGATGAAACCATTGAACATGCAGGTGAGCGTATTTTGGATTACATTGTAAAAGTTGCTAGCGGCGAAATTGAGGTAAGTGCAGTACGACACGGACAAAATGATTTCATTCCGTGGAAAAGAGGGATCTCACTTTAAATAACGCTACCCTACATCTGCCTATAAATTATGAAGAAGATATTTTGTGTACTTGTACTTTTCGCGTGTATTGGAATTGCTAATGCGCAGCAACAACCCTGGTCGCAACGCATGGCAACTACTGCTATGAAATTATGGCCCGATACTGGTTCAACCGTTCGCTGGACCTATGATCAGGGTGTAGTGCTTAAAGGCATTGAGGGCGTATGGCTGCAAACAGGCGATAAAAAGTATTTCAAATATATCCAGAACTACATGGATGCCTTAATAGCAGATGACGGCACCATAAAAGGCTACAAAAAAGAGGATTATAGTCTTGATAATATTATGTGTGGCCGCTCAGTAATGCTGTTATATAATGTAACCGAAAAAGCAAAATATTATAAAGCTGCTATGTTGCTGCGCGATCAGTTGAAAGATCAGCCGCGTAATGCTGACGGTGGTTTTTGGCATAAAAAGAAATACACCAATCAAATGTGGTTGGATGGTCTTTATATGGCTGAGCCTTTTTATGCTGAATATGCCTATGCCTTTCACGAGGATACTGATTACAATGATATTGCGAAACAATTTATCCTGATAGAACAACATGCCCGCAATCCCAAAACAGGATTATTATATCATGCCTGGGATCAAAGTCATGCCGAAAAATGGGCAGATCCCCAAACTGGCCTGTCACAAAACTTTTGGGGTCGTGCCGATGGATGGTATGCGATGGCTTTGGTTGATGTACTGGATAAATTCCCCGCAAACAATCCTAAACGGGCTGAACTAATAGCGATCCTGAATCGCCTTGCTGCTGCTATTCAAAAGTATCAAGACCCTAAAACAGGTTTATGGTATCAAATACTGGATAAAGCAAATGAAGTCGGTAATTATCCCGAGGCATCGGCCTCCTGCATGTTTGTTTATGCTTTGGCTAAAGGCGCAAGAGAAGGATACTTACCGGCCAGCTATTTAACTGTTGCTAAGAAAGGTTATAATGGTATTCTGGATAAATTTATCTCTACCGATGCAAGCGGACAGGTTAATTTAAATGGAACAGTTAGTGTAGGCGGATTAGGCGGCAAACCATATCGCGATGGTAGTTATAAATATTATTTAAGCGAAAAAGTGGTGCAGAATGACCCTAAAGGCGTAGGCGCATTTATACAAGCCAGTGTGGAGATAGAACGATTGGCTCATTTATCAGTTGGTGCAGGAAAAACCGTAATGCTTGACAGCTATTTTAATGATGAACACAGGAAAGATATAACAGGCCGTATAGTTTCCTATCATTATAAGTGGGATGAAATGACCAATAATGGCTTTTCCACTTTAGGGCATATTTTTAATAACTACGGCGTAAAAACGGAAACATTGTATACCGGGCCTACTACACAAAATTTAAGCAAATCAAATATTTACATAATTGTAGACCCAGATATTCCAAAAGAAAACCCTAATACCAAATATATTGAGGAATCACATATAAAAGCTATAAGCGATTGGGTACACGCAGGCGGTGTACTTATTGTGTTAAATAATGACACAGGTAATGCCGAGTTTGCACACTTAAATAAACTAATGCTGAAATTTGGTATACAGTATAATTATGATAGCCGCAACCATGTACAGGGCACACAATTTGAGCAGGGCGCTATTTATATTCCCGAAGGAAACAGCATATTTAAAACAGGTAGAAAAGTTTATATAAAAGAGATTAGTACTTTAAGAGTTACTTCACCCGCTACGTCAGCCTTGACAGATAAAAAAGATGTAATTGTTGCGGTTGCAAAATATGGTAAAGGAACTGTTTTTGCCGTTGGCGATCCCTGGTTTTACAATGAATACACCGACGGCCGAAAATTGCCGTATGACTTTCAGAACTTTGAAGCTGCGAACGATTTAGCAAAATGGGCGATAGGACAAATTCCGGAGAAATAAATGAAGCTTAAATTTCTGCTACTATGTTTATTGATCAGCCTGCCTTTTTTTAAGGCTGATGCACAGGTAGCAGAATTGAAATCGGATAACCTTACCTGGACCAGCCAAAGCAAAAACTCCGGTGAATCCATGCCTTGTGGTGGTGGTGATATTGGCTTAAACGTTTGGGTTGAAAATGGTGATCTGTATTTCTACATTTCAAAAAGCGGCACTTTTGACGAGAATAACACCTTTCTTAAACTGGGCCGTGTAAAAATAAAGCTGTCGCCTAACCCATTTACTGGCTCTGATTTCACACAGCAATTACATTTGCAGGATGGCTCGGTTATTATTAATGGCAAAAACGGCAACCTAAACACTACCCTAAAACTTTGGGTTGATGTTTACCGCCCGGTTGTACATGTTGAGATCAGCAGCAGCGAGCCTGTAAAAACAGAAGCCGACTATGAAAGCTGGCGTTACCGCAACCGCGATGCCAACGGCAAAGAGAACAACCAGGATTCATGGAAATGGGACAAGGATGTACAAGTTAAAACGCTTAAGGATAATATTGCTTTTAAAAATAATGCGGTAATATTCTATCATCAAAATAAAGACACCTCTGTTTTCGATGCTACGGTGCGAGAGCAAGGATTAGAAGCTGTAAAATCACAATTATTCAATCCACTTTCCCATTTAATTTTTGGTGGGTTGTTAAAGGGTGATGATATGCAGACTGCCGGAACCTATGAAGGCAAATATCTTAACACTGATTTTCAGGGTTGGCGTTTAGAAAGCACCCGTTCAAAAACAAAACAAAATATTGAGATCTTCCTGAATACCAGCTATGCAAATTCATCGCAATTATGGCAGCAAAAATTGGATAGCACTGTGCAGGAAGCAAATCTCCACCAACAAATTGCTTTACAAAACACGCAAAACTGGTGGAAACAATTTTGGGAGCGAAGTTTTATATTCATCAACCCTGGTAATACCGACCCTAAAAGCCCTGAATGGCAAGCTGGGCGTAATTATCAACTATTCAGATATATGCTTGGCTGTAATGCCTTTGGTGAGTATCCCACTAAATTTAACGGAGGCTTATTCACCTATGACCCTGTAAATGTTGATACTACTGATAAGTTTACACCAGACTTCAGAAACTGGGGTGGTGGCTTAATGACCGCTCAAAATCAACGATTGGTTTACTGGCCAATGCTTAAGAGCGGCGATATCGATATGATGAAACCACAGTTTGATTTCTACTTACGTTCCTTACATAATGCCGAATTACGCAGCAAAGTTTACTGGGGTCATGACGGCGCTTGTTTTACCGAGCAAAATGAAAATTTCGGATTGCCAAACATGGCTGAATATGGTTTAAAACGACCGGCAAATTTTGACAAAGGTGTAGAATACAACGCCTGGCTCGAATATACCTGGGATACGGTTCTGGAATTTTGCCAGATGATACTGGAAACCGAGCATTATAACGGCAAAGATATTAAGCTATATATACCATTTATTGAAAGCTGCCTTACCTTTTTTAATGAACATTACCAATATCTGGCTCAACAGCGTGGAATAAAAACTTTTGACGCAGATGGCCATTTAGTGCTTTTTCCCGGTTCAGCGGGTGAAACTTATAAAATGGCTTATAACTCCACCTCAACCATTGCTGCGCTGCAAACTGTACTTACTACCTTGCTGAAATTACCGCCACAGTATTTGACTGATGTGGAACGAAAAAATTGGACTACTATGCTTAAACGTATCCCTCCTATTAATTTCAGAGAGTTCAATGGGCATAAAACTATTGCACCTGCCAAAGTGTGGGAAAGAATAAATAATGTGGAAAGTATGCAGCTTTATCCTGTATTTCCATGGGGAATTTACGGAGTAGGTAAGCCTGATCTGGATATAGCTATCAATACCTGGAAATATGACACCCTTGCTATAAAATTCAGAAGTGGCTTTGGCTGGAAACAGGATAATATTTTCGCTGCGCGAATGGGTTTGACTAAAGAAGCTGCTGATCTTACCATCTTTAAACTAAAAGATTCAGGCCGACGTTTCCCTGCCTTTTGGGGGCCGGGTTTTGACTGGGCTCCAGATCACAACTGGGGTGGCTCAGGTATGATAGGCCTGCAAGAAATGTTAATGCAGGTTGATGACAAAAAGATCTATCTTTTCCCCGCATGGCCCAAAACATGGAATGTGCATTTCAAGCTACACGCTCCCTACAATACCACTGTTGAGGCTACAGTTAAAAATGGTAAAGTTGAATCGTTAATAGTTCTGCCTAAAGAACGTGAAAAAGACATTATCAATATGCTATAATTACCTGTCGAAAGGTATCCATGTTTCCATATTTACGTGTCCGCGATTGTCCCAGGCATAGTAGGGTATTAAGCGAATATTGGTTTTGGCATTTACATTGGTTAATGATACCTCTTTATATAATTTATTATTCCAGTTATTCTCATTTCTCACGTCAGCAACTCCGGTTAAGCTCATAATATTGCTGTTATCAATTTTAATAAGCTGTGGTTTTAGGTTAGCCTGGGGTGATAATGCAATATCTGCTATCTTTTGACCTTTAGGCAGGTCGACAGATTCTAAACAATAAACTATAGGACCACGTTTTACAGCTATTTGGTTACGGGTTTCTTCAACTAATGGATTAGACTCCATCAATTTAACTGCCATAGGCAATTGTAACACCAGTTGATCGCCCGCCTTCCATTTACGGCTTATTTCAGCATACTCACCGGGTACAAGTTTAACATTGGCAGCTTTTCCATTAACCATTAACATTGCATTTTTACACCAGCCGGGGATGCGGAGAAAAACCGAAAATTCCTTTGCAGGCACTTCATCCAACTTAATATTGATATTACCGTTCCATGGGTATTCTGTGGTTTGGGTTAATTTTATTGGCGAACCGTCTTTAAGTTTGGTTGATAATTTATTTCCTCCATACAAATTGAACCATAACCCTTTGTCTGATATATTGTAAGCATAATTACTTACCTCGGCAATAGTGCGCACCACGTTTGGCGGGCAACAATCCGAATAAGCTATGTAGCCCACCCTATCTCTCGACCACCTGTCTCTGAACGGTAGATCATCATCAACACTTAGTGGATTGGTATAAAAAAAACTTTTACCATCGAGGCTAATACCCGATAACATACCATTATACAATGTAAGTTCCATAATATCGGCATATTTAGCATCCCCGGTAAGCTGCAGCATGCGCCAGTTCCACAATACATTACCTACACTGGCACAGGTTTCATTATGTGCTGTAAAGTTGGGCAATTGGTAATCGCGCCCGTAAGCCTGGTGAACTTCTTGTACATCCTTTAATAAATAAGATGTTCCATCGGGCGAAACACCATCATATAAGGCTCCGCAGCCGCCGGTGATATACATTTTCCGGTTAACCACATCGTTCCAAACCAAATTTAGCGTGTGCATTAAAGTGGTATCTCCGGTTTCGGCATACACATCAGCAGCGCCTGCATATAAATAGTTTGCCCTCACCGCATGCCCCGTTGCAGCAGTTTGCTGCCTGAATGGGATGCGATCCTGATTATCGTCAGTACCATCTTTCATTAATCCACGGATATCGATCAGGTTTTTAGCCAGTTCCAAATACTTAGGGTCATGTGTGGTACGATACATCTCCACAACGCCCATATAATGTGACGGGCAAATCGCATTCCGCGCCAGTTCAGGTGATGCAGTTTTATAAAAATTATATAAATAATCGGTTGCCTTTATGGCTATATCAAGGAAATTTCTTTTGCCAGTTGCCCGGTAATGTACACAAGCCGCTGTCATCAAATGACCAAGGTTATAAGTTTCAAAATTCAGCCTGTCCTCAAATGCCTTGGCTTCACGCGGATGCTGTCGCTCTTCAATTAAGGTAGGTGTATGGATATACCCGTCAGGCCGCTGCGCTTTAGCGAAAAGTGCAATGGTGTTATCCATTAACTGATCAAGCTTTGGATCATGAGTTGCGGCATACATGGCAGCTACAGCCTCAAATAATTTATAAAAGTCGCCATCCTGAAATGGTGGGCCAACATGCGAGCCGGTATCTAAACCGGCAGCTATCTCAAAATTTTGGATAGCATGGCCCATTTTCGGGTCACTGTAAATCTTCCACAAATTAGGGATCATCGTCTCCTTGCAAACCTTAAACCGATCGGCCCAAAAGCCGGTCGTCCAGCTTACATCGCCCATATCAACACTGCTCAGCTTTGCATACGGGCTATCTGAAGTATTTACAAGGGCTTTATCTTGCGCAAATAAATTATTAAACGTTAAAACCGCTATAAATAATACCGCAATTCTTATCAGCACAATTCTCATCGTCAATTACTTTTCTTACATTAATAACTTAACTTAATTATTCGTACCGGGCCCAATAATCCGGCAGGTAATAAAGGCTTTCCATCCAGTCTGTAAATCGCGTTTGTCCATGTTATTTGTTTGTCCTTTGGCAAATCATGGTCACCAATTAAGCGGTTGGCCCAGGTGTTTGTTACTTCAATCCTTATCTGATTTTTGCCATTTTTCAAAGCTTTACTAATATTAACGCGATATGGATAGATCCATGCTGTACCGCAATGTATTCCATTAATATAAACGTCGGCAAGGTTATCTACTTTACCCAAGTCGAGCCAAACGTTATTAGCCTGCTTATTGCCCTTCCAATTAAACGTTTGATCATAACTTGCAGTACCTGAATAATATTTAATAGCATCATTGGCGTTTATGCTCCAATCCTCTAAAGCATTAAAAACTATGGGTTGTTCAGGGCCGCCAAATGCTTTATTGAACTTTACCGTCCAGGTTTGTTTGAGGGTTTGTATACGTTTAACAGCAGGCCAGTTTTGATGCGTTTGTGCTGATGCAACAGTTGTCGGTTGTTTCAAAACTACAAACACTGAACCACTGGCATCAAGCTTTATTGATAATACAGTTCTCCCGTTTTCAATTTTCCAGTTACCTGCAGTTTTAATTTCGCCTGTAAGCGGGTAAAATAATTCAGGCCATTTACCTGATGCTCTCAATGACAAGGTGACAATACGCTGCTGATCAGTTTGGTTTGATATAAAATAGCTATCGAACCCTGCTCCTGCCCTATGATTCCATGCAATATTGTCTGCATATCGGCCACTTGAATCAGTAACGATCACATCTCTCGTTATACCTAACTTGTCAAATGTTTCATCAGTATAAGGGCCTATAACTACCTTGCCCTTGGTATTTGAGGTATTCAATATTTCATCGGCTATCTGTTTAACAACCGCATCATCAGTCAAACCAAGTGCTTGTGTTGGGTGACTATCCCACATTACAGTTGCGCCTTCATTAATTAACTGCTGTATTTTCTTTATAGCCTGCTGCGACATCAAACTACTATCTGGCGACATAGGGCGTGAGCCCGGTATAACCAAAACGCCATAACTTGCGCCTCCCGGTAATACTATCCGGCCATTATGTACTGTTGCCAGTCTTAATAAGGCATCCAAATTAAATGAATCGTAAGCATAGCCGCGCATCGGGTTTATCCATTGCTGTGGCTCAGCCATATTTGCCGAACTGCTTACACCATCAGGTATAATGCGCATTGGTTCACCTTTATTGGCAAGGCGGATAGCTTCAGATTTCACTCTTTCTTCACCAAATATTCCGGGCAAAGTATTCACTAACCTGTCAGGTAAAATTGCACGGCGCGGGGTTTCTTCACCTGTAAAAACGGCAATATCTGTAACCGGATGGCCCATTTGCAGCATAGCCTCGCAACGTTGTATGTATTGTACCCAGGCTTTCCCGGGTTTCCACCATGTTTGGTCGCGCTGGAAGAATGTACCGATACCATCCAATGTCATTCCCGGCTTACGGTTAAGCCACGGATTATGAACATCTACATGAAATGTAAAGCGGTTTATACCTAAAGCAAATTCGCGGTCAGCAATGACTTTTAGTACGGCCGGGTGTTCATCCCACATTATACGAAGCTCTGTAAATGCCTCGGCCTGAATAATATTTTTACCATAAATATGGCCGCCTGAAACAGCATCCAATATATCATTAGGCTTATCATGCGTTGGGCTGCGCAACCAAAATTCACCCATTGGTATATCAACCTGGCTGTAATGCAGCATGCCATCGCTCACCATTGTAGGTGCAACACTTTCTGCGCTAAAACTGCAACCCTGTGCATGGGCAAGTTTAGCCATAGTACCGAAAAATTTATCAGATACTAATTCTGCTATAGTTTCTCTTACATCACTCAATACTTTTTCTGAAATAGCAGCACTTTGCACGGGTACGCCCGCCATTACAGGTAGATACGACATCAGATCATATCCCCTACGCTTTTTAAATTCCCCGGCAAAAACAGGCGACCAATTTTGACTGCCCGCTTCCCAGCTATCCACATGGAAGATCTTTAATACCTGTTTAGCCAGTTCGGGGCCAGCTTGCTTAACTGCTTCGCCAAACCAACTATTGAACTGCAATGTAACTGCTTCTGGATTAAACTTATCACACTCTAAACCGGCCCCAGCTCCACCAGTTACGTTGGTATGTCCGGTTGAGGTATGACCAATACGAAGGATTGTCCAGTTGCCTGCGGGAACCATCCAGTTTAGGTTACCGTTGGCATCCAATTTATCAGTTATATCAATGATCTTATCCTTGGGTATGCACAAATCATTTGGCAGTTGTTGTGTATTGGTACGTTTACTCACCCGCCAAACTTCGCCGGTTTTTCCTTCATATTGATGAATGTGTGGCTCGGCGGATAATTCGATACCCGATAATCTTAACGATGGTTTCCATTTGGCAAAATCCAGGTCTTCTGATCCAGGTTCTGATCCTGCTTTATCATAAACAAAACGGAAATATTTTGCGGTAGTGGGTACTATTTCATTAGTGATAGGCGCATCACCATCCTGCCAACCATGTCGCGGCGGATCAAGGCGTGTTAGCGTTTTAAAGTTTATGCCATCATCGCTGATTTCAACCAACAACCTTTCCGACTCATAATTACTGGAATTAGTATGAATAACCAACGATCGGCAAGTAAATGGCTGTTCAAATGAAAGTTGAATCCAACATGGCTCACTGGTTGAAAAGCTTGTTTTATTACCGGGTACCGCCAAATATTGAACATCGGCACCTGTACTGGCCGTAATTTTAGGCAGAATAGTTCTGCTGGTTATGCCACTACCCGGCGGCGATGGATAAGCAAATATTTTAATATCCTTATAATACCCTTTGTAACTGTGTGGCTTTGCTAAAGTATCATGATATAATTTACCTCCGCTAACCAATGTTTTTGTCCATACTATTTTTTGCATGGATAATTCGGGAGTTATCCACGGGCCGCCAGCTACTGCAAAGCCGTCGCAATCATGCAGGGCCAGTTTTATACCCAGTCTATCGGCTTCACTCATTGCAAATTTCACCATTTCCCACCAGGGCTTACTCAATTGCTCAATAGGCGGCATCATATATGGTGGATTCGCAGGACCCTTTATTGTCATTAGATAAGCACCTTCAATCCCTTCATCTTTCATTGATTGAAGATCGGCAGTGATACCTTCTTTACTCACACTGGCCTGCATCCAATACCAGTAGATCCACGGTTTGGCATCTTCTGGCGGATGTATAAAAGCTTGCGTTAGCTGATCTTTAGCATTACTTTTTGTTTGCGCATATCCCTGCAATGCAAACCAGTTAAGGCTGCATACATAAACAATTATTACAAGGATTATCCTCTTCATGTATTAGTTAGCTGTATTAAATTTTATTTCTCTTGATAGTTTAACTGCTTTTTCTGCGTTGGTTGTACATGGCAGCAGGTAAAAACTGTAAGTGTAAGCTTTAGCTGGAATCTGATATTTTTCCAAAGGCGCTCCCACATCTGACCAGCTATCATTACCACCAACGCCCATTTGTTTCAGGTCGATGTTTAGGGTAATGAAGCCTGCATCTTTCAATTTATTGGTATGTTTTGCTGCCTCAATATTTTTTTCAGTATAAGGCCATGCGTTCATACTCAGCAAACTATCAGCTACAACAAGCAAGCCTTTAGCATCTTTGTTAGCTAGATACATCCATCGTACATCGGTACGATTACCTGTTTCCTGCGGAACTACATAAGGCTCATTAAATTCATTAATGGGTTGCGAATAAATACCAGCCTCGAAACCAGTACGACGGTCGACATAATTTCCATATAAACCCCGGCCATACCAGGTAATGTTATCATAACTGCGTTTTATGCCGCACTGCATACCAAGCTCAGGAATATTAGGCAATCCCGGCTTAACACTTAATTTGTAATTTACTTTTACAACCCCATCTCCATTGATGAGATAATTAACCTGTACGGCTGCACTATCATTTATGAGTGTATAATTACTGGTTATTTTAACTAAACCGTTGGTCAGTTTTTTTGCTGATATATCTACCAGTTTCACACTATCCACATACCAGGGTTTTAACTTTTTATCAGATTTCCATCCCCTGCGATCATTATCCGTAAGCGGACGGGTAAAATGCGGCAACAAAGGCGCATAAACCTGTTCCTGGTTGTTGTTGATGTAAGAGCTTAATGCACCATTATTTTTATTAATGGTTATCTTAAAGTTTTTACCGCTCATTACATAGGCATCAGCGTTATCCAGCACTGCTATTTGAGGATAGTTTTTGGGTTTATTTATAACAACCGGCAAACCTGTTAACGCAAATTGATCAGCTGCTATCTCATATCCCTTTGATGCCCAGGGCTCATCTTCAGGCAAAGTGAAATGGATATCAGCCAAATATTCATGACCAGCTTTCATAGCAGGTAAATATGGCGCTAAAGACAGCGTTGTATCTTTCATAGCAGCTAAATCAATCGACGGTAATATCTTTTTCATGATGATGGTGCCATCTTCACGAACTTGTAAGGTTATTGTATAATAGCTTAATGACCTAACTGAACTCCAACTCTTTATATTGATTATCCTTTTAGCCGTATCAACCAGTTTACATTCAACCGGCTGGAAAACATGCTTGCATTCATACATGGCTGGCTTTGGCCTGCCGTCGGGGGCAACCAAACCTTTTATGGTAAAATCATCATAATATTTTTCGCCATAATCACCACCATAGGCATAGAATGAAACACCATTAGCATCCTTTTTAAGCAACCCTTGGTCTTTATATTCCCATATTGCACCGCCGATAATTCGCGGTGTATTGCGCCATATATCCCAAAACTCCTTCAAATTGCCATTGGAATTGCCCATAGCATGTGAATACTCAACAAAGAATATAGGGCGATGATCTCCATTTTTTTGATTAGCCAGTAAATCAGCGGTAAACAAGCCGGGATACATACGGCTGATAATATCTACATAAGGTTGGTCAATAGGATTTTGGATACGGTGTGAATGATCATTGGTTTTTGGATAGCGTGGGTCATCCGGCTCAACATAACCTTCTGCTTGGGGTGTGCCTTGGGCTGGCTCATAATGTACCGGGCGGGTAATATCGAAGTCATGCGTCCATCCTGACATTGCAGCATGGTTGGGGCCTTGACCAGCCTCATTACCTAAACTCCATATAATAATGCTCGGATGGTTTTTATCCCGCATTACCATCCTGGTCATCCTATCCATATAAGCGCCTGCCCAAGTTGGGTCATTGCTTAATTTTGAACCGAGGCCATGAGTTTCCAAATTTGCTTCATCAATTACCATTATACCGTACTGATCGCACAAGTCATAGAAGTACGGATTTTTAGGATAATGACTTGCACGAATACAGTTAAAGTTGAAGCGCTTAACAGTTTGTATATCCCTTAAAATATCCTCCCGCGACAATGCTTTTCCTTTTATAGGATCGTGGTCGGGCATATTTACTCCATACAGGTAAGTGACTTTACCATTTATAAGCAGTTTGCTATCCGTTTTAGAAAACTCAATACTTCTGAAACCTACTTTACAGCTCTTAACTTCTAAAATATGCCCTGTAGTATCTTTTAATGCAAGCGTTAAGGTATATAAATTAGGTTCTTCGGTGCTCCACTTATCGGGGTTCTTCACTTTAGCTTCCATTATCCCGAACTTTACATTTCCAAGTCTTGGATATATTTCATTTAGCAAACTTTCAACGCTCTTTTCCAATGGTTTTTCAAAAACCGGCTGATTGTGCTTGTCGAATAACTGTACTTCCAGTTTGTAACCATGAACTTCCTCGCCCGTAAGGTTTTCCATCCGCGGCCTTAACTCAAAAAGGGCATCTTTATAATCTTTATCTAGCTTGGTTTGATAGAAGAAATCAGCGATACGCAGTTTGGGCTCAGCCAATAACATTACTTCGCGATGAATGCCGCTTAAACGCCACTGATCCTGATCTTCTAAAAAATAACCATCAGTCCAACGGATCACCTGCACTGATAATACATTTTCGCCAGGCTGCAAATAAGGGGTTATATTAAATTCAGATGTCAGAAAACTATCCTCGCCATAGCCTAAAAACTTGCCATTTAGCCACACTTTAAATCCTGAACTTACCCCGCCAAAATTGAGAGTAATATTCATATCCTTCCAATTTTCGGGTATAGTAAACGTACGCTGATAATTGCCTACGCTATTATCAGTAGTTGGCATGTGCGGTGGGTTAACAGGCCTGAACGGATAAACCGCACTTTTATAAATGGGTTTACCATACCCTTGCATCTCCATACTTGATGGCACAATGATCTTTCCCCATCCTTGCACCCTGCTTTTATAAAATTCTTTAGGGGTATCAGCGGGCATTGGTGAATATTTAAAATCCCAATATCCGTTTAAGGATATCATCCGACCTGATTTCTCCCTGTCGCCCTTCAAGGCATCTTCTATACTGCTATAGGAATATGCCGTAGCATGAGCAGCCTGGCGGTTTATGCCATCAACTGACGGATCTTCCCAGGGGTCAAAATGATAAACATCGGGGGCAACAGGTACTGGCGCAGGGGTTTTATCAACCAATTGCGCATGAACCAAACAGGGCATAAAACCAAGTATGAGCAAAATATATTTAAAGGACTTCATCATCATTACATCGCATTATAATCAACTACTAAATTCTGCCCTTTTTGTATCTGCAACTCGTAAACATTACCATGTTTTGATACGATGTTAGCCTGTTTACAAATCGGTTTACTTTTGCTCTTAAAACGCAACGTACCCAAGCCGTCATCAGCGCTCACTTTTATTTGTTTGGTGCTGGCATAAACTCTTATATCACCATTTGGAGTAGGCACACTACCCTGCATCCACTGCAAACTGCCCAGGTTGGGCTCAATTATATAATCTTTATATCCGGGAGATAATGGCTTTACCCCTAAATAATATTTTCCTAAGAGATAGATCGGGCTTGCACCCCAGGCATGGCACAGGCTTTTACCATAAGGCCTGCCATACATGGCATAAACATCGGCACCACTTTTTGCGGGGTTATACTCTTCCCAAAATGAGGTTGCGCCCAGTTTAAGCATGCCACCCCAGTAATCCTTTATTTGCTGTAGTACATAGCTTTGCTCACCCATTGCACATAATGCTTCGAGTTCATAAAAATGCATATAGGGCGTGGTGATCTTAGGTATATCGTTATTCATCAACACGTACTTTTTCACATCCTGTTTTTGATCCTCATTCAAATAATTAAAAAATATGGAGAACATATTTGCATAACGGGTCACATTATCTGTTTGTTTACCATCAATACGACTATGCACCAGCGCGTGCTTCTGATCATTCCAGTAATAGCTGAATATTTTGGCTTTCAGGTCGGCTGCTATTGAGGCATACTTTTCGGCCCCGGCATTATCGTTAGCTATTTTAGCGCATTCGGCCATTGTTTCCAGGCTTCTGCAAAATAAAACCTGTTCAAAGCTTACTTCACCCTGTTTGCTTAGGCCATCAGCCCAATCAATAAATACCCAATCGCCTGTTAAGCCTTGTACCAAACCGTCTTTATCACGACGCGATAAACAAAAATCCATCATGCTTTGCATACGGGGATAATTTTGTTGGATGAAAGTTTTATCGCCTGTATACTGGTAGTAATCCTTTATACCCAAAAACCAGTAAAAGCTATAATCCATAATGGTATTAATGTGACTGGTTACAGGGTCTTTACCGCGCAATGCTAACAGTGTATGTTTAACTGTAGGCGAATCAAAAAACAGGTAATAATTCATCAAATAGCTCTGGTAAGCATCGCCTGACCATACCCACCTATCGCGTTTGATACCATCTATGAAAAATTCACGGGTGTTGAGATGTAATGTGTAAGCAGCTACATCCCATATTTTGTTGATCTCATCATCAGAGCATTTAAAACTCCCCCGCTGTGTAACCGGGGCATACTCATAAAGCATGGATACATCATCTATATCGATATTATCATCATAGTAAATACTTACATACCTAAATGCTCTTGAACCCATGAATGTATAATCCCCGCTTTGCTGGTCGATGTCTACCTTATCTGCCAGTTCGCATCTTGCCGTGTCTTTTGCTTCTTCGGGTGATTCGCCAAAATAAAGTGATACTTTCCCTTTGCCTTTTATGCCATTCAGTTTGATGTAACCAAAGGTTTCTTTACCGAAATCCACAAACATGGAATGTTGTTTCTTATCAATGCTTGCCGCTTTGTGTTCCTCGACGGGAAGATGATATGTTGATGGTAATACAGCAGGATCAGTAAAATCCCAGCTGCCTGCTAATAAATACTTTGTTGCCGATACATCAGAAGTTTTGCCTGAAGCATCTATCCATTCTTTATCTTCATAAGTAACCAGCCACGAGGTATCTGATACCAAATGTGTGCCCTGTACAAATATGGCAGGTACATTTGCCTGGTTATAAACCTTTAAGCTAATGCGATGCTTACCTGCCGGGATATGAATAATTTTAGGATAACCCCGAATGGTTTTGCCATCTAAACTAACATTGTACTGGCCCTCTACATATAATTTGGCATCTTCCGGTTCGGCCAGCTCAAAATCTTTATGGAAATTCATCAGCACGTAATGGCTATCCAGTTTCCAGAATGGCGGCAGAAATGTACCACGTTCGGTACGCCTGGTCTGCATTTTATTGCTTAACCATACTTCATAATCGCCCGGATACCAGATCCATGATGCTTTTTGTGCTTTTGCTGCACCACCAAACAGCATAAATGCAAAGGCAATTATCAATACATATTTTAAACTAACAGTTTTATTATTTTTCATACGTTAATGTCCGTTAAATACCAGGTATAGGCATATCATTACGATAATTAAAATGCCCCAGGCAATTTTTACTCGTTTAGTAGGTTTAACAATGGTGACCAGCTTGTCAGGAATATACATTACCGGGCTTTGATCCAGCAGGGAAATAATAACCGCCAGAATCATTAGTAATGCGAAAATGTAAAATGATAACAGCAGGTAATGGGGCCAGATAGGATATTTATCGGGCGTAAAAACCCATAAATAAAGCACACCTGTACCCAAACTGATTGCCGAACCAATTGATAAAACAAAATTCACCGCCTTACGGGTTGTCCTTTTCCAGAATACCGTGAGCAGGAAAACAACAGCCAATGGCGGTGCAATAAACCCTAAAACCGATTGAAATACATCAAAAAGGTTAAGCCCTTTAATATTATCGATTGCTAATGCCACAGCTACGGCAAACATGCAACCTGCTACTACCGAGATCCGGCCAACTTTTATGATCTGCTTATTAGTAGCATTTGGATTGAACTTTTTAACGTAAACATCCATAGTAAACACGGTGCTCAATGAGTTAAGTGATGAGCCAATGGTACCTACAAGCACAGCTATCAGTACCACTATAACTAAACCATTCAGCCCTGGCGGGAAAAGATGGGTAACCATAGTCATATAGGCTTCGGCGGGGTCTTTTAAACCGGGATAAAGAATAAAACATAAAATGCCGGTAAGGATAAAAAGAGGCAAAGACAATATTTTAAGCCAGGCAATAAAGTTTACACCCAATTGGCCCTGCTCTAAATTCTTCGCACCTAAAACCGATTGTACCATAGCCTGGTCGGTACAAAAGAAAGCGATAGCCGAAACCGGATATCCTAATAAAATGGCATACCAAGGGTATTTTTTATCACTTGCAGGATGGATCAGATTCCAATAATCATGCGGTACTTTGTGATATACAGCAGATAAGCCGCCTGCTTTTATAACCCCTATTACGGTTAATAATAATGATACAGCTATCAATAATATCATTTGAAAGAAATTGACCTTAGCAATGGCTTTCAATCCACCTGCAAAAGTGAACAGCCCCGCAAATGCTACCAGTACAATTACTGATTCCCACATGGGGATGCCGAGTATTTGCCTTACTAAAAATCCGCCTGCAAATAGGCCTAATGACAGCCAGGAGATCAGTATTTTGATGAGTGCATACCAGGCAAGTATATTTTGGGTGGAGTCGCCGTAACGCTTACCCATAAATTCGGGCATGGTACTTACTTTGGCAGCTAAATATTTAGGTGCAAAAACTACGGCCAATAATAACAGGAATACAAATGCGTACCAGTCGAAATTTACGGCTACAATACCCGTAGTGTAGCCAATACTGGCAAAAGCCAGCAGCATTGACGGCCCAACATTTGTACCCCACATATTAAAACCAATGCTTGCCCAGCCTAATGACTTATTAGCCAAAAAAAGTGTTTCGTTGGGTTTTTTCTTTTGAGCAAAACTGGCCCTGTAACCAATAACCATCAGTACTACGATGTATGCTACTACAATGGCATAATCCAGTGTTGTTAAATTAGTTACCAAACTGCCCATAGCAACTATCATACGCTTAATATTTCAGGTGATAACTGGTATTCGGCGAGTATATCCGCAATTTTTACAGGCAGTCCGGTTTGTAATGATTTATCCATTGCCATTAATAAAGCTATGGTTCCAATCCCCTCTTTAACATCCGGGTATGCGGTTTCGCCGCTTTCAAGGCAATCAGCAAAGTATTCAAGGTAGTTTTGATATTCACCGGCGTGGTGACTTTGCCCTTCAAATCTGAAATAATATTTTAAAGTCTTATCACCCCAATAGATTATCTTCTCCTCACCTGTTTTGTCAGTTACAGCATAACGCAATTCGTGATAATCTGCCTGCGATGCACCTTCGGAACATCTTAATATCACACTCATACCGCTGTCGCGTTGTGTGGGTTGTGTATAACTGGTATAAGCACCACTAACCCGTGCAATGCGTCCATCCGCAGCCTTAAAAATAAAATGCATGGTGTCGTCATTTTTTAGTCCGGCAGTTTTCCCATTATTGCTGATCATGCCGTAACCCATTACCTCCTTAACATTGGGCAAATACCATCTTATAAAATCAACCGGATGGCTTAACCCTCCGTATAACCATTTAAATGCTTGTTCCAGCGCCCAGGGTTTTTCTAAAAACCAACGGTGATCGGCATGGTAATGACTTTCAACAGTGATCAGCTCACCAATCAGCCCGGCTTCAAAATCCTTTCTTTGTCGTTTTGCCGGTTCAAAAAATCGGGAGCTTTGCCCTACAAACACTTTTTTGCCAGTTTTTTTAGCCAGATCCAAAAGTTCCTGAGCCTTCGACAGGTCGTCAATAAAAGGTTTAGTACATAATACATGTTTATTGTACAGCAAGGCCTGTTTTACATGCTCAGCATGCAAATGATCGGGAGTATAAATGGCGATCACATCAATTTCAGGGTCGTCCAGCATTTTTTGGTAACTGGTGGTGTATTGATGAAAATTAAACTCTGCTGCGCGATGCTTACATACTTCAATGCTCATATCACACACCATTTTAAGTTCACATTTAGCGCTGTTTAACGCTGCCGACATTGTGCTCCGGCCTTCTCCTAATCCTAATATCCCTAACTTTAACATAGTTGGTTTTCTGTATCTGTTATTCTATGAATTTTTTGTCGTCAACATCTTTAAAAAACACCCACACTTCTCCTTTTTTTGCCCCTTCAATACCTTCCTGGTATTTCTTCATCATATTATTCCAATCGTTAACACGCGGGTTGTTTTTGGTAGTGAGCGGGTTTAGCTTGTCCAGGCTTTCACCTTTGGGAATGCTAATTATCAGCATTAATTGCCTGCCTGTTTTAAATACCAATAATTGCTGAAAATTGGCATTACAAAATCCTTGTGAAACCTCCGGCCATTTTTGAAATTGTGTGGCATGATGGTTTAAATATTCCTGTTGAAGCTTTGGATCTTTCACCAAATTGGCACTGAGGATAATATTATCCCACTTTGGGGCTACTGCTTTATCGCTGCAATATTTTCTGTTGAAATTGTAGAATGGCTTCTCAAATAAAACAATTTGATCTGACGGGTATTTCTTTGCTATTCTGTCTTTTAATTGTTGTGGATGATTGGTATTCGCATACACTATTATCCGGTTATTCCATTGTTTTACATCTTTAATCCCATAATCCTTCATATCGATAAAAGCACCAAATTTTAAAGCTGAATTATTAGGAGCAATAACTTCCACTATTACAGGTTCGCTTGTTGGCGTTTGTGCATATACATTTATAAAACCAATGCTTGTAAGCAATAAAATAAATAGGCGCTTTAACATGGTTAATGATTTATAGGTTGATGATCTGGATTCACTTTTATACCATTTAACAGGTATTTATAAGGCGATTGCAAGCCCGCTGATTCCTTTATATCTTCAGCTACTATTGGCCCATTATTTTCCCATACATTACCCGGCCCATTGGCGTTTTTAAGGAATTTTTCAGAGGGGCACCAGTTGTTTTTTATGGTGAAATAAGACGAACCTTCATCGGTATATAAGTAAAACCAATGGTTTGGATCATGTGCATAGGAAACCTTGTAGATACTATCGACATAATTGCTGTCGATAACCGAATTTGGCTGTGCTGATAAGGTATATATGCCAGATACATCATACATATGCTTGGCATAATGATGAATTTTATTAGCGCGGATAATATTATCGCTCATGGCATTTGCGCTTTTTGTCCAACCCCAACCAACGCTAATACCTGAGTAGGATACATCACAAACCTCGTTATGCTCAATCCTGATGCCTTTTACATATCCGGCACCGATACCGAGGCATCCCCAGTCTTCATTAGTAGCATCAACAATTAAATTATTATCAATATGTTCATTGGTGCAAACTTCACGGATATCTGAAGGATTGTAAGGCAAATGCGCTTCATAGCTTTCATCAGAATAAACCCCAACTTGTATGGCTGTTCCCCCTATATCTTTAAATAGATTACCTTTTATTTCATCATCATGTGTACCTCGGGCATAGTCCAAAGCAGTTGAAGCGATGTGCGTAAATATGCACCCTTCAAAGCCGGTATTGTTTACATATTTCAATTCAACTGCAGCGGGCGGGCGACCAACCCATGCCTGATTTTCTAACCCGCTTTTTTCGGGTGTTCCTTTAATTTTTAACTTGTACGCATCAAGCAGATACATACCTGCTTGTAATGGTACATGACCTTGCTGTGATGGGCGTAACCACGTAGTGTATTCAAATCGTAATCCTTTAAAAAATACATAGCTTACCGGGCGTTCCATAGTACCGTTAACCTGCACTAGTTTTTCAAGCGATGGCGCTACAACTTTTGCACTATTTAAGTTTTCACTTTTGCGGGGCCAATAATAAACTTTGCCAGATTGCATATCTTCATACCATTCACCGGGTTTATTTAAAAATTGGAGAGAATTAGTAAGATAAAAAGCAGAGTTGCCATTCATTTTATGGTCTTTATCCATCACCGGAGCGGGCCAAGGATGTTCAAATTCTACTTTGCTTTCAGGCTGATAGAATCTTAACCCAGCTTTATTTCCTTCGATAGTTATGGATTTAATCCTAAGATTTGCTATGGCCCACATCTGGTGTATAACCATTTCCATTTGTCCAGCATTTTTTGGCAAGCCGCAAACAGGTACCGATATCCATATCTCCTGTTTTTGTTTATCGATTGATAAAATACGATTCATACCCTCATTGGTATTGCTTTCCCTTGCACGTATTGCCTTTTCACCATTCACCCATAGTTGCCTGAATAATATTGTGCTGCCAGCAGTTTGCGGAGCGATGGCCTGCCATACATTGCCCTGAGCTTCTTTTGGTAAACCGACTATATGTGATGTAATTTTTTTCCAGTTGGCGATATTTATCCCGCCGCTGATCACTGGTTTTGTACCTGGAGAATTTTCAATTATAGTTGGTGATGTAGCTGTACCTGAATCTTCAGGACGAATAAATAATGGTTCGTCTAAAACATATTCGCCATCTTCAATAATAATATGAATACCATCTGCTACCGACGGATCATTTAGCCTGCGTAACTCACGAGCCTGGCGTAAAGCCGCAGCAATAGTTTGTTTAGGGCTATCTTTTTTACCTGTGTTGCTATCATTGCCGTTTACCGATACCCAAATATCGGCAGCATAGCTATTTATGCTGATAATGGATAACATGCAAACACTCAATAAAAGGACACAAACAAGCTTCATTTTAAGGTTGAAAAATTGATTTTACGTAGGTTGTATTAGCCGTGAAATTCTTCTTTACATTCTTGGGGTCGGTGGCATCACGGGACCGTTCTATTACCAACCAACCACTCCATCCCATTTTATCGAGTGTGGTTTTGATCTTTTTCATGTCAATCTTCGGGTCATTTTGCAACCAAACGCCATCATCATTGGTACAATGAATTTGAACAATGTTTGCCTTGCCCAATATTTCCAATTCCTGAACTATGTCACGGTTATTTTTTACAGCATTGGCAAAATTGAAATAGCTTTTAATTGCAGGTGAGCCAACATCTTTAAGTAATTGCAACTCACTTTTGGCATCAAGCGATGTTTCAATACCTATGACTATTCCGGCCTGTGCAGCTATTTTTCCCGCTGCCTTTAAGCGCTCAACAATTGCCGGGCGCAGTTCGGGATTTTTAACCAGGTCGCCTTGCACACCAAGCGGTAAAAAGCATACCTTAATTCCCATTTGTTTAGCGGTGTTGATGCAATCCTGAACAGCCTTAATAGCAGTTGGCCGTTGGGCAAATGACTGCGAATAAAAACCCGTCATTGCCAAATCACAGATCTGGACATTCAACTCTTTTGATTTAGTTAAAAATTGTTCACGCACCGAATCAATCGCCAGTTTATTATCAAAAGTTTCGCGATCGCCTAAGCCTCCCATATCAACCTCCACACCATCAGCGCCAAGATCTTTTGCCAACTGAAAAGCGCCTATTTTTTGCCTTTTAAGTATCATAATATCAGCCACCGCGACTTTATATCTCTGATATTTACCCGACTGTGCGGTAGCTAATTGCGGTATCTGGCTGATGCCTAACGTTAAGCCGATAATCGCTATAAGCAGATCGAATGATAATTTCTTCATCTTAATTAATTGAAGTTTTCTCTCTTGGGGCAGTTGCAAAAACCTGCAATAAATTAGTATAGCCTTTTATGGCATCTTTAGGCAGGTATTGACCATGATCGCCAAAAACATACATCAAAGGTTCTTTTTCAATGGTCACTTCCGATTCATCTATATTGCCGCTCTTATCCTCTATTTTTTTAATATCAAGCTTGAAATATTTAGCTACGAATTTGTAAAGTGCATCTCTTTTTGATGGGCCATAATCGTGGCCTTCATTTGGCAGATGCACATTTTCAACCAAATTACTTTTACCATAATAGCCATATACTTTTTGCAGATATGGGAAATCATGTTCCGGCATATGAGCAGTCCAATCTTTGCCATCTGTAATTAACAATTGTGGGTTTGGCGCTGCCATAGCGGCCAGTTCCACGTTATCCGTTCCGCCGCCGCACATGTGGATAGGCATACCGCTTTCGCATGGGCAACCACCATAGAAATAAGACGATACCGCAACTACCGGTGCACTTAGCTTAATACGCGGATCAATCGCTGCCATTAAAACCGTATGGCTACCACCTCCTGACCCACCGCTGATACCCAATCGGGCAGGATCAGTTTCTTTAAGTGTAAGCAGATAATCAATGATCCTGATCGCACCTAAAGTTTGTACAACCTGGGCTATGCTTGTACGGTGATCTTCTGATTTAAATTGTAATAATGATTCGCCCCAGGCAAACAAGTCATAACTGTAAGCCATACATCCCATGCGGGCCAATGTGGCGCAACGTAATTGGCAATCAGCGCGATAACGTTGCTTATCCCAATGCCCGTCCGGACTTAACATTACCGGGATCTTTCCTTTGTAATGCAAAGGTTTATAAAGCGAACCATTGATATATAAACCCGGCAAAATTTCAATAGCTATGTTTTCAACAGTATAGCCATTATAAATTCTTTTTGGAGTAATGATGGGTTTTGAATCTGGTTTGGCAGGCAATGGCGATAAATCAAGCGCCTTATACAGTTCAGGACGAAGCAGGGCTTTTCTTTGCTCCCAACTGCTTACATCATGATATAGCTTGGCTATGCTGTCCAGTTTTGCCCAACCATCTTGAATCGACCATACATTGTATTCGTAATCTTTTAACTTATAAGACGTTGGCCCGGTCTTATTAACCTTCATATCCACCGGTGCCAATACATTAGCCAGGGTTTCATCAACTGTATTCCTGAAACGCCAGTCGGCATAATCTACATATTTATCTTTTACCTGGTCGTCAGTGTATTTGATCTTTACATGATATCTTGCCTGTATCTCGTCAAGCACATCCTTTAATGAAAGTCTGTATTTATGATCGGTATCCTGCTGTGCCCATACCATGAAAGGCAGCAACAACATCAAACTTAATAGCTTATATCTTTTCATTACTTATGCTTTATAGATCTTTTGCATCCCCTGTTACTACAGGTGGGGTATATCCTTCAACTTTTGGCCATAAGCCATCTTTTATTTCTCTTAAAACCAATTTCTTCGGGTCGATAACTACGTGTTTTATACGTTGCCTGCGCCAAGTGTAAACTATGTGTACCAATCCATCGGCAGTTTGTATTACTGATGGATAAGAATATTGGCTGATAGGTGAATCTTCGAGTATCAATGCGGCATACCAGGTTTTACCATCATTTGATACCGCAACATTAAGCGGTGTACGTGCGCCTTTTGCAAGGTTACCGGGTGGCAAAACATGGTTATACACCAGCAACTGACGACCATCTTTAAGCGTTACACCATCAATGCCTGAATTATTGTTTGGTAATGAAGTTTTATCAAGCGGCGACCATGTATTACCATTATCGGCAGACCATGATTCATATATTGCCCTGTTTTGAGTGCGGCAAAGCATTTGTAAACTATCGCCCCTATGAAATAGAATTGTAGGCTGTAATGCCTTTACCGTTTTACCATCATTAAGCGGCCCAATAACCCTCCATGTTTTGCCTTTATCTGATGATAGTTCGAAATGCACCTTAGCACCATCATTTTCAGTGCCCGATGGAGATAAGATATCGCCATTCTTCAGCGTAACAGGTTTGTTTTTAACCGGGCCTAAAATACCATTGGGCAAAGCCTGCTGTGCCGACCAAGTAATACCGCCATCTTTAGAACTTCTGAAAAAGCCCTTCCATTTAGCAGGCGAAGGGCCGATTTTGTAGAATAACAGCAGATCTCCGCCGGAAACTTGATACAGTACCGGGTTCCAGCAGGCATAGCGTAATGTATCATTTTGAATGCCATTGGCCACATTTATGGCTTCAGTCCATTTGCCATTTACCAAACGGCTTACCCAAATACATACATCAGGATTACGTTCTTTTGTGCCGCCAAACCATGCCGCTACCAATCCTTGTTTTGTTTCGGCAATAGTAGCTGCGTGACATTCGGGGTATGGTGCTTTTTCAAAAATAAATTCATTAGTGATGATTCCTTTACTCCACTGTTTAGGCTGTGCATTTGCACTAATAACAAATACAAGGCACCAAAACCCTATCATCCATAAAATCCTTTTATTTACCATAATTATTTATTTCAAAATGATAATCGCCTGAACCTATCTCTATTTTCACTTCTTCATTATCATCAAACAAAGATTTAGCCCCGCTTAATGCCGATAAACCTTTCCCATCGCATGTAATATTATTTGCATTGCCTGACGGTAAATAAATCACCGCTTTTGAGTTTGCAGGGATGGTAACAACCCAATCAAACTGCCCGGATTGCTTTTTCCAACTGCTTTTTACCAAGCCATAAGGCGTTTCGTAGGATGTTTTTACATTATCTAATCCTTTAACAGCGGCAGGCTTCATGACGATGGTTTTAAAACCGGGTCCGCCAGCCTTTATTCCACCCAAATCCTGATAAAACCAGGCGATCAGATCGCCTAAAAGCATTACGTGATTGCGGGAGTTCATGGCCGGGTTGGCAGTATCACCATTCCATAGTTCCCAAATGCTTGTTGCTCCGCGTTTAACCATATATCCCCAACTTGGATAATCATCATTTGCGGCAATATGATAAGCAATATCTGGCCGACCAAAATCTGTTAATCCACGCATGAGCCATTGCGTGCCAATTACACCTGTGCTGATATGGCTGTTAGCGCCAATAGTTATCTTATTTACAATATTGTTGAATACAGCTTTTCTATCTTCCGGAGGAACCATACCGAAGTATAACGGCAACAGATTAGCCGTTACTGTATTGTTATCATATTGAAAGGTCTTTTTATCCAGAAACTTTTGGTTGAACGCATTCTTCGCTTGTAATGCCTGTGTAGAAAATAGCTGTGCATCAGTAGGTTTATTCAGCATTTTTGCAAAATTCTGCATCAGCAATAGCATACGGTAATAGTAGGCGGTAGCAATAAGTATTCCGTTGGTATTGCGAGATGAATCCCGAGAATGGATCAATTCAGGTGATTCGGGTGGCACGCACCAATCACCATATTTGTCCTTAGTCATCAGGTTACCCTTGTCATATTGTTGGCGCATATATCCCAACCATTTTTTCATGGATGAGTAATGCTTTTGAATGGGCGCTTTATCATCAAACTGATTATACAACATATCAGCAATAAGAATGTAGGTACCGGGCCAGGTCATGTTATCGCTATAGTAATTCCAGTAAGCAGGCGCTACATCGGGTATGGAACCATCCGGTTTTTGTGACTGCTCAATATCATCCAGCCATTTAGCATACAGGTTTTCATTGTTGAATACAAAGCTTTCGCCTAATGAACCAATTGCCCTATCGCCGAGCCACGGCATCCGTTCGTTTCGCTGCGGGCAATCAACCGGCATGCCTTTGTAATCACTTAAAATACTCCAATAAGCATTTTTATAGATCTGGTTGATCAATGGGTTAGATGTTTCAAACTGACCAGTATTTGCCATATTATCAGAAACCACCTGACCAATAAAATCATTAACAGATGGCGTACCCGGATACCCGGTTATCTCCACATATCTAAACCCGTGAAATACAAATACCGGATGCCATGTTTCTTCGGCTCCGCCCTTTAGTGTATAAACATCCGTTACTTTAGCATCACGCAGATTGGCTACATATAACTCTCCATCATCCTTAAGCGTTTCGGCGTAGCGTAAAGTGACTTTATCACCACTATTGCCTTGTACACTCATCTGCACCCATCCTGCCATGTTCTGGCCCATATCCATTATCCAGGTTCCAGGTTTCAGTTGTTTTATATTGATGGGCTTAATCGAATCAACTATTTTTATAGGCTCATTCATCTGCGCCTCGACTTTGCCACCAGGTGATTCAACCAATTCAGGTTTTAGCCATTTACTATCATTGTACCCGGTAATATTCCAACCGGTAAGTTCTTTTGTTGCATCATATTCTTCACCATCATATTCATTATTGGTACGAATGGGGCCATCAGCAGTAAATTTCCAGCTATCATCACTTACAATAATTTTTTTGCTGCCATCCTGATAAGTTAGCTGCAGTTGCAGCAGCATTTTAGGGAAACCGAACTCTTTAATTTTTTTAGGTTTATATTTCGGCCGCATGGTAAAAAAGCGACCGTTGCCTAATACGGTGCCGATAACATTTGCACCCTGTTGAATATCGGTAGTAACGTCAAACGTATTATATAACACCGATTGGGTATAATCGGTAGGCGCTTCAGCCAGTACCTGATCGCCGATGGTTTTCCCGTTTATATATAGTTCATAATGTCCTAACCCAACAATATAAACTGTAGCTTTTTTAATCGGTTTTTCACTTTGAAATTGCTTACGGTAATAGCGGGCCGACAGCCTTGAAAATTTGGAAACGCTGTCCCACGGAAAACCATGCTCATATCCTATCCATCTTGCTTTCCAATCCGTGGCATTTAATAACCCAACGCTCCAAAATGCTGGTTTACTCCATGTGCTTTCACCTTTGTTCGTCCATACTTTAACTTTCCAGTAACAATTGGCACGACTGGCTAATAACTTCCCTGCATAGTTAACCATGATAGAGCGGTCCGACAATACTTTATGTGAATCCCACAGGTCGCCAATATTTGAAGCCAGTTTTTGTGCCGATGATGCAACAATTATTTCATAAGCAGTTTGCTGCGTATTACGTTGATCACTGATGATCTGCCAGCTTAAACGGGGTTGTATTGTGCCGATTCCTTGAGGATCTTTTAGCATTTCGCAGCGCAGATCTTGCAGGCTAACGTCAGCAAATGCATTGTTTGCGAACCAGCAGGTAAAAATGCCGGTAAATAATACTGCGATATATCTAAATGCTGTTGACATGCCTATTTTCCTGAAAAATCAAAATATAGTGTAAGCGATAAAGCATCTTCAATATGCTTATCATAATTAAAGTATTGGTTAACCCCACCTTCCGGGCCTAATCGTTCAGGTTTTTGTGATTTTGTGCCAATAGGTGGTATACCATTCATAAATGAAATATCTCCTGAAGGAAAATCAGGGGCTATATTATTGTCATAGGTATGTTTGGGGTATTGAGGCGTAAACAAGCGTATGAAAACATCGCGGCTATCACAGATCACAGTTATAGGTTGCCCGGTTGTTTCAATCTTCACCCAGTACAGATTGGAATAATAACCCTTGAATTCCGGATAGATAAGTTTGGTGCTGTCCTCACCCGTAATAGTATTGTTGTAAGTTTTATCCCAAACGTTCAGCGTAACACCTTTCAGGCGGTCTTTCCAAACCCGGTACGGGCCATCACCCATATAGGTTACTCCCAGCACATCTTTTTCAGGATAGGAGAAGCTTGCACCTAACAGTTTCCCGTCCTCGCCAACAGGCCAGTATTTTACATCTAACCGAACCAATCCCGATGGATAGATCATCCATCTCAACTGTGCCTCGGTAGTTTTGGGAGCAAAATCTGCTTCTATTACCAATGTATCTGCTTTGTAATAATATTTTAGTTGTTTAAAACCCGACTTATCCTGCCCCTCGGCTAAGATCGGCCCGTTGTTAAAAGGAATATCGCCTTTGGCATTTTTTACCTTCTTTAAAATTCCATTATTACGGTTGATCTCTAACTCAACACCATTGGCACTAACTTTATATAATGAATCTGTTTCTTTAATAACAGGTTTATCTGAACCTGATTTTGCCAACATCGGATCAGTTATTTTCTGATGACTGCTGATAGGCCAGCTCCATGTAAAAAGTTCGTTTTTGTAAGGATTGTATGCTGTAATGTATAATACATCATAGTTTTTCCAGTTCGCTGGTAAATGCATTTGTAAATTACCATACTGCCCCGGCGCTACATCAGGCGAAGCAATAATACCTGTTTCTGAGGCAGCTATTTTTTGCTGATAAGGATTGTTAAGCTTAGCCAGTTTATAAGTAAATGTGCATTGTTTTAAATTGGTATAGAAATAGCGGTTCTCCAATCTTAATTTACCATCAAACTGTGGTGTTATTTCTTTTGCCTCTAAATGAACCGGGCACCACACTTCTTTTATGGTGTAGAAACTTCCTTCTTTTTCATGATACGGACCTAAAATACCATCGGGCCCATGATCGCCATCAGAATCGAGCAACCCATGTTTATCGGTACGCACAACGGCTTCATCAGCAAAAACCCAAATAAAACCACCTGCTGATATTGGCGTATGCCACATTTCTTCCCAAAAATCATTAAGCCCGGCCCCTGCACCACCATCATATATGCCATGCAAAAATTCTGTTGGGAAAAACACATCGTGACCATGAAATGCAGTGTTATTACCGTAATCGTAGTTGATGTAATGCTGAGTATTAGTGCCTCTAAAAATTGCCCAAGGATGTATCAGCGGGCGTTTTTGAATATCAAGATCATCAAACCAATGGTCGAGATCAAAATTAAAGCCGCCCTCATTACCGTTATCCCATATTACAATTGATGGATGGTTTACATCCCTTTCAATCATTTCTTTTGCCAGTTTAGAGCCGACTTTCGTATCATAAGCATGGTGCCAGCCGGTAAGCTCATCCAACACAAACAAACCCAGTGAATCGCAAACATCCAGAAAATGTTCATCGGGCGGATAATGCGACATGCGTACTGCGTTCATATTCATATCCTTGATCAACTTTACATCAGCAATACTGATGGCTTTACTGGTAGCCCTGCCAGTAGTTGGCCAAAATGAATGGTGGTTAACCCCTTTAAATTTGATCTTTACGTTGTTTACATAAATCCCATCATGCAAACGCAACTCAACTGTACGGAAACCGAAACGTTGTTGTACCGTATGCACTGGCTTACCATTTGAGGTAAGGGTAAACACCACATTATACAAATTAGGAAACTCCGGTGACCATAATTTTGGCGCAGCCAAATGGGTTTTTATTAATACTGATGTATCACCGGGTTTAATTTGCGCTGAAAATGGAATGCCTACTTTTTGTCCGGCAAGGGTATAAAACTGTCCTGTAACCGCATTAATATTTTTTATGTTTGATAGCTTTAATTCTGCCTTGAAACTACCATCAGCCTTGCCGTTAACTGCTACGTGACTAATATGCTGTTGCGGAAAGGCTTCTAAAAATACCGGCCTGAAAATACCGCCGAATACCCAGAAATCACCTTTACGCTCGCTTGCGTTTACAGACGCATTGGCAGAATATTTTGATACGGTTACCTCCAGTAAATTTGGCTGGCCGTATTTTAAAAGTTTCGTCACATCATATTTAAATCTGTAAAAAGCACCCTGGTGAATCTCTCCGGCTTGTTGCCCGTTGATCAGTACTTTGGTATCAGTCATTGAGCCATCAAATACAATGTTTACATCTTTGCCATGCCATTCTGCGGGCACATTAAACTGGTATTTATAAAGGCCCTGTTCCTTACCTTTCAGGCTATCTTTATCCAAACCATAATTATACTTACCGAAACCCTGTAATTCCCAGTTTGAGGGTACCGGGATGGTTGTCCATTTGCCCGAATTTTGTCCTGCGGTGCAGTAAAACTGCCAGTTTACGGTATGATCGCTGCCTGTACCTGAAAGGAATTGTATTTGTGTTTTTTGAGCATAAGTATTTAGCGCTGATATTATTAGCAAAATATATATCCCAATTTTAAAGCAGGCATTTTTCATGCGGCAGATCAATTAGCAGTTAAGGTGAATTTAAGTGGGTTATCCGTGCGGAATGGCAAAGCAGGCAATCCATCTTTATTATAAAAATTGGGTTCGGCTACTTCTGTCCATGCAAAGCGTACTGCTACTGGCGACGATACTTCCGGTGATGAAACAACCAGTTTATTGCCTTTAATAACAGCCGCAGCGCTAACAAATTTGCCATCGCTGCCAGCAATAGTGAAGTAGTTAAGTGGCTTACCATCATGACTCACCAGGCCACTGCCAACATATTTAAAGCCAAGTATTATTTTGTTTCCCTTGACCTTCATTTTATCATACATTGGCCCCGAGAAAACAACTTTCTTATCATAGGTATTAGCTAATGCCTGTAATTCCAAACGACGGCCAACTACCCATTTAAAGGCTGGGTGAATATTGGTTAATGAATCATTGAGATCTGTAGTAACGATCATACCTGTATGCGGAATTTGCAAAGCCATAGTTTGAGCCTCACGCAGTTCAGGTTCGGTATAAATAGTGTATTGAACATTGCTCTTAGCACGCGAATAGTAAAATGGAGCGATCTGCACGTAATAGAATGGCAAGGTGTTATCGTCCCACATTTTTCGCCACCAATTGATCAATGCTTCCATTTTGTAGGTATAGTTAATGGTTTCTCCTAAATAGCAGCTGCTTTCGCCCTGGTACCACAAAAAGCCACGTAATGCATAGGGAACCACTGGGGCAATCATATTCACATATAATTTACCCGGATCGCCATCTATTTTAATATTATTAGCTTTAAAATATGGGATCTCATCAAATGCTTCACGGGGCATCCAGGGCTCAATTCGGCTGCCGCTTATTGCCGAGCAAATAATACCTACCGGTACTTTCAGATCATGATTCAGGTTTTTGGCGAAGAAATATCCTGCCGCTGAAAAGTCCCTGAGCGCAGTTCCTTCTGCAATATCCCATCCTGAGTGCGTTGAATCGGGTCTCCTCAAATTCTTTTGTGTAACCAAAAAGATCCTGATTTGCGGATTATGCGCTCTATCAAGCTCATCAATGGGTGAATTAACTGTGCTGGTGTCGGGTCTGCGTACTTTACTATTCTTACGCATTTCATACGACATGTTTGACTGGCCGGAACATAACCACACCTCGCCAACTAAAATATTATCGAGTTTTACAGTGTTAGTTCCACTTATCTCTAATACCCGCGCCATTGCTGACGCTGCCATTGGGTCGAGTATTACCTGCCAGTTACCAGCTGTATCGGCAATGGTTTTCTTTGTCTGATCACCAAATTTTACAGTGATTCTCTCACCTACGGATGCTGTACCCCAAATTGGCACAGGTTTATTGCGCTGCAACACCATGTTATTGCCCAATATTTTAGGTAGAATAACTTCAGCATAAGCATTGTTCAGTATTGCCATACTGATCAACATGATAATTGTAATATATTTTTTTGCAGACATTAGTACGCTGTAGTTTTGAATGATTTAATATAAAATGTAGCAGGTGACACCGGTTCACCGGCTTTCGGCTGGTCATAATCCTGGTCGGTTGGGGTATCAGCATTCGGAAAACGCCTTACATCTCCGGTACGGAAAACAACACGTTCTACGTTTAATACAGGTGCAAAAAACAAATTAGTCAATACATCTTTACCATTTACATTTACGGTATAAAAGCGGGTATCTGTATTGAGTTTAACTGTAATATGATAAGGCTGATTAGCCATATATTTTAACATATTTTTAGAGCGATAGCCTGTTTTAGCCCTAAATACTCCGGTTGAATCAAAAGTTAACCTCAAAGCCGCATCACCTGCGGCATTCTGAAATTCAATATCCAGCATACCTGTGTTATTTTGAGCAGGGATAATGGTAAAATCAGCGATCAGTTTTTTTGATTCTGGTATAACCCGTTCTGCTTTGGCATAATCGAATTTATCCCAGTCTTTTAGGGTTAAACATCGCGTGCCATCTGGGGCATTATCGATATTTACCGGTGCCCATAACGGGCTGTAGGTATTCCACTTTTCCAGTTCATTACCAATATGCATTTCATCAAATACTTCATTGGCTTGCTCTGTTGCTACAGAAGTTACCGGAACCGGGATAGATGATACCCAAATATCCTCCTTATTCATGCTGTAAGTAACCCATAGCTTGCCATCCGGCGGCACACCGTTACCCTCAATAATACCTCTTGTATATTGCGGGCCGTATGATTTGTAATTGCCACCGTAGCGCATAGTTGGTATCTCACCATTTACCAATAGCAGATTAGTGTAATTTAATCCATCCTGACTGACCGATATCCCTAATGGCCATCTAAATTCAGATGGATTATAAACCGTAGCATATTTACCATCAGATGTACGCTGGCCCCATATTTTAGCATTGCTAGTCACAAATCGTGGCGCACGGGCGGCATTTGCAGGCCAGGTTTTCCCGTTATCGTTGCTGATAGCTGTTAAGGCATATTTCCATAAGCCAACTACACGACCATCAGGCAAATGATAAAAATTAAAAGCTTTGTAATCCTTGTGCAATGGTATAAGTGGATCGTTATGATCGGTTTCTTCAACCCACTGCATCATCATTAGCGGATTTGCCATTAGCTCGTCACAAGCTTGTATAAAGCCTTTATCCTTACTGGCTTTATAAAATGGGAATGAGGTATTTTGTTCATTCCATTTTGGATTATAATGAATGAAATAAATAGGGCCGTATTTCCCGTTTGGATAAACTTCTCTTACTACCCTGCCTATTCCAAAGCCGTCGTTGGGGTCATCATGCTTATCAAGGCAAATGCCGTAAAAACCAAGTGCCAGTAAGCGCTTTGATTTAGCGGTATAAAAGCCCATACGCTGGTGCATAACCGCATATAGGTTTTTAGCTACGCCGGGATGATTTTCTTTGGTGGTACCGTCAGGTATTTTATATTGAGGAAAAATCACCGTTGGCTTAGACCAAATTGAACCATCCTTTGAAGTGATCATAAGCGTTTGGCCCGGCGGCACACTTTCGCCTACTTTATCACTTAAATATTCTACGTAAAAAGTATTATTCCAGTATGCCAGCATTGGTTGATGATTATACGTGAACCCAAATCCATCTGCCTGGTCGGGATGCTCACGATTCGCTCTGAAGATCTGCATACTGTGTACACCTATCACAGGGGTTAATCTGCCGTTGTGGTAATCTACATCAACAACCGTATTGCCGGTATATCTCACCGTATCCTGTGCAGCGGCAACCGACCAGTATCCGGTAATGATTATTAATAATATGGATATTCTAATTCTAAGCATTTCTATTATTGGTTTACCTGTTGCGCGGCAGCTAACTTTAATTGGTTAAGCGTTTTTTCGCTTACTTTAAATATTGTACCATGTTTATGGCCCTGCGGCACACTAACAGAATCGGCTATATCGGTAAATGTTTTAAAATCGGTAGTACGCATACAGCCGAACTTTTTAAGTCGATAAGAATCGTAATAAATTAACCAGTTATTGCCCGCTTTAGTTATAGTAGGCCCTTCAGAATACAACTCCGTGAAACGTTTGGAATAATTGGTATAAGGCCCAAGCGGATTGCTACTAAATGCCACCAGTATATTACGATTTGGCCGTGTATTATCCTTCATCACCAATACATATTTGCCCTTATCCATTTTTACAATTTCCGGGTCGATCACACTAAAACCGGGATCAAGGAATAATTTGGCTGGAGTAAATGTTTTAAAATCCTTAGTGATAGTATAATACAAGCGGTGATTATTATTCTCATCCTCCTCACCTTTTGGAAAGCGGAAAGGTATAGTTGATGCCCAGGTAATAATAAAATCATCAGCTACATCATCATAAAACAACTCCGGTGCCCAGGCATTAACTGCTGTTGGTTCATCGGCCATAACGTTTAGATGCTGTTCTGCCGACCAATGTATCAGATCTTTTGATTCTGCATAACCTATGCCTGTATCGTTCTTCCATCCGGTTGTCCATACCAGGTGATACACACCATCAGGGCCTTGTTCAATAGATGGATCGCGCATTATTTTTGCATCGCCAACTTCAGGTTTTATGAATATATGGTTCAGATCGGTCCAATGGTAAGCATCGTGACTATATAATAACCTTAAGCCAGCGCTTGCAGGCTCGTTAAAGGATGTAAATAGGTACACATCTTTCCGCACTTTGCATGAGAGCAAAACTACGCTGGTTAAAATCAAGATGTATATATTTTTAAATCCCACCATCATTATTCTCCTTCGGTTTATATAGCATCAAGGATCAATACCCAATCATTCCCATTTGCAGGTTTGCCAGGGGGATTAAATTTCGTGATTTTTGATTTATTATAGGTACCAATAGCTGTAATATTACCGTTACGGGGGTTATACCATGAGGCTTTTACTTTATTACCCGATAACTTCATAGTATTTATATCCATATTTCGACCGGTGTAAGTATATATAAACGCATAATTTTTGCCGCGCGTGGCTATCAATCTGTTATATCTTACTCCTTGATTATCTGCAATCAACGACTGATCGGGTACACGCTCAAAATATGGGCGTGACAGCATGAGCTTTTTGAGATAAATCATTTGCTGTGCGCCAGGGTCGTTGATCGAGTTATACCAGTAACCTTTTGAACCGTACGCACCAATGGCTTTATCTTTCGGATTATGCATCTGCATTACATCGTTATTACCATAAGTATATCCGCAGGCCCCAGCAAAAACCGACCAGTAACCGTAGCGCCTTACATCAGCATCGGTCCATTTAGGCAGATTAATGTCATGTAAACCATAAGGTATTTTTTCATACGATGGTTCAGCGTCTAATGTAGGCTTAACAGGTATTTTTTTATAATCAACCTGTACATAGCGCCAGTTATCTTCACCGTAATTAAAATCCTTTTTCGAAGTATCCTGTGCGTAATTCTTGTGGCCTGATTGGAAGCTGTTAAAGCTTAACCATGGTTCATTATGAAACCAGATAGATGACTGTGTTCTGCCTCGCGGATGAAAGGTCATCAAATGAGCTGGATCAATACTATGGATGGTGTTGCCTATGGCATTCCATACTTTTATAGAATCGCTGCCGTCAATATCGCCGCCATTCATCCATATCACGTTACTGAATGACTTATATCTGTTTGCTAAAAACGTGGCATATGCTTTAGCCTGAGTGGCATTTATATGCGCAGCCTTTACTACCGACCCCCAAACTGGTACCAATGCTATGTAGATGCCTTTGTCAGCAGCTCTTTTAACTATCCAGTCTATATTATCCCAATAATCATACGCTTTCGGATTATCAAGCGAATTGCCGGGAGTTAACTTGGGTGTCATTATGTTTTTGTTGGATAATGCAGAATCGCCATAAAAATCAACTTCGGAAAGGCTATGCAATACCATTACCTGTATTACATTAAAGCCCTGCTCACGACGGGTTTCCAGATATTTTTCAGCATCCTCACGGTCAAGCTTTGAGAATAATAGCCAGCCGGTATCACCCATCCAAAAAAATGGCTCATTATTGGCTGTAAAAAAACGGTGATTAGATGATACTTTTAAAACAGGCAATACTATTTCATCGCTTTTTATAAAAAAAAGCAAACAGGAAATAACACCTATCAGACCAATCCTTGTTAACATAATTATTTAGATACGGGTAAGCCATAAAATAGCATCCCCCGATTTAGGGCTTTTAATTTCAACATCGTTACCGCCTTTTACCTGTTCCTCTCCCGGTAATGCCTCACCAGTTTTTGGGTCGATCCATTTTGCTTTATAACTGGCGTTTGGTGAAAGATCCAGACGGATTTCATCAGAATTAGTATAAACGATATAACCTTTTGATGTATTTCCTAATGCCCATTGATCTTTCGGATTACCCGGTAAATCAATGCTTTTCATGGTCGATGCATCGCTCAAAAATTGTTTATCAGTTGTTGCAGGCAATACCGGCAGTGAGCCACCCGCCATTAGCACAGCCCAACCAAAATGGTCATAGCCATCAGCAGAATATAGTACCGCCTTATCAGGATATTTTTGTCTGTATTCATTCACCGCACGATAAACCTGCTCAAATGTTGATGCCTTTGGTTTATAGATCCGTTCTTCCTGACGTGGTGCAAGGCTTTGCCCGCCGTCTGGTGCATATGTTTTACCGTTGCCCTCGTAATACCAATACCTGATATCGATCACATTGATAACCGAAGCTTTTGCCGGATCAGCTAAAATAGCATCCTGTACATCTTTGGTGGCGCTCAGGCCGATGATCTCTTTCTTTTTGTGTAGTGTTTCCCATTGCTTAATGGTTTCAACCCAAAACTGCATAAAGTGTAGCGGCCCGGTAAATTCAGCGCTTATGGTTTGAATAACACCGTTATTATCGGCAAAATTATCCATACACTTATTGATATACGCTACCAATAAATTATGCCTTGCAGGGTCGTTTTCAGTATAGAACTGTTCGGCCATAAACTGGCGCTTGTCGCCGGCATAGTTTACGGGTTCAGGAAAACCAGTGTTGTTTATATTATTGGCTGTTCTCCACGGAAAATCAGCATAATGTGCGCCTGCTTCTATAATATTGTGCTGAAAGAAGTTTTGATGAAATAGTACCAATCCTTTTTCATCAGCTATATCAGCAAATTGTTTGAGGCGACTCCAATACCAAAGATTATACTTTGTAAGATCATACTTACTTAAACCATCCCACGCTAATTCCTTACCACTGCGTGCAAACGGAAGTTCATAAAATGGCGGCCAAACATCGCCATCCATCCTACGGATACGCTCATGATCATCACGACGACGATCATACCATAAACCATAATTGTGCTCTAATACAATTATATTATCCTTTAGCATCCAATTGGCTACATCATCCAGATCATCTGTTAAACCTGTACCTGTACGCCCTGGTACCCAACGTGTAATGTCGGGTTTGGCTGTGCTTTTTAAATAATCAGGCTTAACGGTTCCACTCCACCATGGGGCTTCAAAATGCTTACCTTCCAAAACAGTATTGCCACGTACCAGCCAGCCATTTGTAACACTCATTTTTGGTGCCATTGCCGGAGCTATGACTTGTTTATAGCCTATTTCATCAATGCTTTTCGCTCCTGATGAAGCAATACTGATCGGATTTCTTTTTGGCGCTGCATCAACCCAATCGCCTATAGTAGTTGCGGGCTTTCTGGCTGCAGCCAGTAGTGCGGCGGCTTCAGCTACAGTAGGGCTACTTGATGGTTCTGTCGCAATGCGTAATATATCTGCCTGTTTACTAACATCTTTATTTAATCTATCGGCTAATTGTGCGTAATATAAACTACGTGGACTTAAAATTTCATTTGAGGCCTGCCAATAACCATCTCCACCAAATTGCGCCCATGTACCAAAGGCCCAATTTTGTGCAGTTGGCGGTTGATAGCAATCAACATGTGCAGCACTGCAATTCCAAAACACGCTATTTGCAGCATTCCAGCCGGCTCCCTGGCCATCCTGACCACGGTTTATATAACTTAAAGCCTGCCCATCAATATTAGTAATATCAAATAATACGCCTGATGCCCAGCTATCAATACCACCGCTGAAACTATAGGGTTGCCATGCTGAGCATTGTACAAAAGCGGTTGGACCGGGCGTACAATACCCGGTAGCAAAATCATGAAAGCCATTTACAGCGTAAAGACGCTGAAAAAGTGTTTGCCCACCCATTGTCCAGAATGTATTACGGCGTAGGCCGCCAATTTCGGATACAGGTGCTAATGATTTACAGTCTTCAACTGTTATGCGGTTTGCGGTTTCTAAAACAAAAACCGCTGAACCTGCAAAATGCTCAAATATCACCTGGCGAACCCAGGCATCTGATACGTTTTCCATAGTGATAGCCATCCAGCGATGCGCCTCATCTTTTGGGTTGTTTACATCATAAGCTGATTGTAAACGAATATTTTCTATGCCAGTCCGGTCAATTCTGCCGGGCCAGTCATACTTTGCTACCATTCCGCCGCCATAGGTACTATCTAAAGCTGTGGTAATAGGTGCATCTATTGTAATTGTGTTTCCATTTATGGCTGTGATCTTGCGATCCCAGTTTATATCACGCTCACCTGGTTTCCAGGCTAAGGCGGTAAGGTCGCCGCCAAAATGATCGGTGCCTAATTTACTGATCCAATCCTGCGTGCTTGGGCGGTGAATAATTATCATATCCCCGGTTTTAAAATCACCAGGATCGGCAACGTGAAAAGTTAATGCGTTAACAGGTACGTAAGCATCTGTTATTTTAATTTCTTTTGATTTTTTACGATCATTCTTGCCTGAAACCTGAATCAAAGTTACCCTATCCTTTCCTGCTCCAAGCAATATGGTGCCATCAGCTCCCATACCACTGCCACGAAGTACTACCCCTGATGCTTTTATTTTCAGACTGCCGAAAACTTCATAAATACCTTTATTTAATAATACCGCACCACGAAAACCATCTTTACCCGCGGGTAAAGATGCTACATAATCCAATGCAGACTGGATACGTAAAGTGGCATCGCCTTTTTTAAGTGGAACAATTACACGTACAGGAACAATGGGTATTGGTTGTTCTGATGCCATGTAACCGCAGTAAGAAAAATCGGGAATACGGTCGCCGTTCTCATCAGTCTGATAAACTATTTTTCCGTCTTTACCTACTGAAAGTGGCGCTGTTGGTTTGTTTATCTTTTTACCTTTTTGGGCTATTGCGGGAGTGTGCATTAGCACACCCCCGGCAAATAATCCCACCAATAAACCTATTATTTTATTTCTGAGTAATTTCATTATACTTTTTACCCTATTAATTTAATTTGCCATCTGGCATAGGGTGTTCTCCCTTATCTGCTACCGAATTCAGGTAAACTTCAATGTTAGTATAGCCACCACCATTTTTGGCGGGTTTACTTGCATCACTAGCATCATGCGGGTTCAGGCCATGAGCAATCTCATACGAATCAGGCATACCATCATTGTCGCTATCTTTGTATGGAGTGCCTTTGTATACAGGATAACCTCCAACTTGCCATGGCGCAGTTATGATCCCTAACTTATATGAATCTCTAGGTAATTTACGTATTTTGAACTGGAAATCTGTATCTGTTTTCATTTCTTTATAGGCGATTTTACCTGTTCTTACTTGTTCTGCAATACGCAAATCAACCGCATCACGATGTGGCAAGGTTGCGCCTGCGTTTTCAACAACAAATTTATAAGCCTGTTGTGCTGACATAATAGTTACAGGAGCCATTGGGAAAGGTGTTGCCGAATACATGTAATCTTTGTATGGTCCAGCATCAGGTAATTCATCAACCTGTACACCGCCAGCCCAGTTATCAGCAGTAATGGCAGGATATCCTTCCATTATATTACCTACAACATAAGCACGGCCAAATACGCGCTCCTTAAGTTTACTACGACCTGATTCAGGTTTTAATATCCGGTGGCCTACAGCATCATCTTTAGGTGTAACCGGTCCCGGTTTAAAATAATTATTGATGATGTTAAAGTTAGTAGTGTAATCGCCGCCATCCATTGAGCGATGGTGCCAGTTAAAAACTACATTGTTTACAAAAGTGTAAATACCATTCCAGCCAACTGATGGATTGCGGCCGGTATTATCAGCCCACATATTGCGGAGCAGTGTACTGTTTTCCCCGCCGGTTGTACTCCCAAAAGAATGATTCCAGTAATCCAAAGCCTCAGCATAAATACAGTTTTGAACGGTAATATTTACAGTTCCTAATTTTTCATCTTTAGAACCATCTCCCGGATCGAACATATGGCGATACATAGAAAAGTTTTCATCTAATCCCCAGCTTGTAGAGGTATGGTCAACAATAATATTACCAACAGGATCACCTCCAAGGGCATCATCGCGCCTGCCGACATTCGTTTCACCACGACGGAAACGCATATACCTAATAACAACGTCATGCGTATTTACCCAAAATGATTCACCCGCCACGCAAATGCCATCACCAGGGGCAGTTTGGCCTTCGATACTGATATAAGGTGCTCTTACTATAATAGGGCTTTTGATATGGATAATACCGGCTACGTTGAATACAATGATACGCGCGCCACCTTGCTCACAAGCCCAACGTAAAGTACCGGGTCCATTATCGGCAAGGCTGGTTACTACATATACCTTACCGCCTCTGCCACCAAAAGTAAATTTACCTCCACCTTCAGCACCCGGAAAAGCAGGTATTTTTGCTTGCGGCAAATCTTCAGGCCTTGCTGCCCACGGTACATAAACCTTGCCTTTTCTCATATCTGCCTGTACAATAGGATAAGCAACCTTCCATGCAGAATCTGAATGCCGCATAGCTGCGGCCATCATTGAATCGCTTTCAGCCTGAACTGATTTTGGCACTTGCGGATATTGGGCAAATGCGTGATTCGCAAAACCCAAAGCTACGGCCAGTAAAAATAAGCCTGTCGTCTTTTTCATATTTAAATTTATCATATTCTCTTTAAAATAGAGACAGCAGAAAGCCTTAATGGTTCTGCTATCTCTATTTTGTTACTTAGTTGGATCAAAAGGGCCGCCCCAAGTATTATTTTGCAAAAGGGCCGGATCATTTTGAATGGCCGTTGGTGGTATAGCGAAAAAATAATCCGCTGTTTGGTAAGCTATAGGGGAACTATCCAAATTTACTATTGTTTGACCAGGAATAGTTGGACTTTGGGTAGCTGAACCATTAAAGTAGTTATTGTAAACATAATCCAGTCCCATGGTATTTACCAAGTTTTCACGTGTTAGCGCCAGGTAATCAGTTGTAGTTCCCTTAACATAATTCAATGCAATGGTTAAACCTGTTCTTTTTGTACCATCAAGGGGGCCAGCTGTCATCGTTATACCTTGTCCATTATTACCAGAAACCTGATCCAGCAATTTGTATCTCCTTAAGTCCCAGTATCTTTTACCTTCATAGGCAAATTCTATTTGCCTTTCATATAAAATAGCAGAAACCATTTGAGATTGGCTCATACCTGCTTGTAAGCCATACATGCCATCAGTTCCTGCAAGTATGCCTGCCCTTTTTCTGATAGCTTTTAAATCGGCAAGCGGCGTATTCAAATCTCCTGTTTGGGCAGCGGCTTCCGCACGGTTAAGTAATACTTCGGCATAACGGATTTCCTGCCAATCAGTACCTGCAAATGCCAGATTAGTTGCAGTTAGAGCAGGGTCAACAGCTTTACGTAGGTAAAATCCGGTACTGGTATGGCCTGAAACTTCAGTAGTAACTATGGCGGTTGCGCTAGTAAAATAATCATAAGTCCACAATCTGTTAGTACTATTACCTTCTAATGGCCAGGTACAACCATTATAAGCAATAGTTTGAGCAAACCTCGGATCACGGTTGTCATAAAAAAGTAGAGGATTATATGGATATGCAGCAGAGGCGTTGGTAATTTGATGCCCATCAATCATCGGAAACGCTTCTACTTCAGTCCAGGTAGGCTGAACACTTCCTTTTCCAGCCAAAGCCACCGGAATACAAGACGTGGTATAAGTTTCAGGATTGGTACCGTTCGCATCAGTTAATGTATTGTATTCTGTAACAAATACAGCTTCAGGGTTTGACGGCTTACCGTTGCTACCTGAACCTTCAGTAGTCCACATTGTTACGTCTTCTTTTGGATATAAACCAAAGCCTTCTCCAGTAAGTGTCGTAATAGCAGCATTACAAGCGGTAAGTGCAGTTTGCCAACGGGTTACATCATTAGTAGTATTAAATTGAGGGCTTGCCCATGTATTTAATACGCGGCCCAGGTAAGCCTGAGCAGCTCCTCTGGTAATACGACCGTAATCGGCTGTCTGTGGCCAGTAAGCTGGTAAGCTTTTAATAGCCGTGGTAAGATCGGAAACTATTTGTGTAAATGTTTGGGTTGTGGTACTCCTTGGTACCTGCGCAGCGGTTTTAGCGGCCGAACCTACAACCGGAAGTGGTGTTAATACCAGCGGAACACCACCATACAACTTAACCAGCTCAAAATACCGGTAAGCGCGCCAGAATAAACATTGGGCCACCATTCTTTTTTTGGTGCCTGTATCAATAGTGCCGTTATTCACATTAACTATAAACGTATTAATTGCAGCTATATGCCCATAATTATTACTGGCGCTATTAGATGAAGGCAAATCGCCCACTGTAGTATTAAGTACCGCGCCGGTAGTATAAGGGCTTCCGCCCGAAGTTTCCTCTGTTAATGAATTGGCCCCTACAGTTCCTATGGAACTGTTTGATCCTCCGCTGCCATACCAGCCGGGCTGATTTTGTGTATAAATTGTATTTAAAGCGAAGGTAGCATTAAGTGAATCATCAAAAACCTGGCTCGTTGTAAGCGTTGAAAGAGATTGTTTTTCAAGAATTTTTTTGCAGCTCGAGAACCATATGGATGATATTGCAAGTGCTACAAGTATGATATTTAATTTTTTCATTTTTTTATATTTTTAAAATCCAACATTTAAACCTACTGAGAAAGTCCTAAGATTTGGATAAGTTTCCCAACTTGCATTTGGCGACCTGTAATGATCTGGATATGGGTTTAAAATACTCGCTACGTTTTGACACACAGCATAAAGCCTGGCACTACTAACACCTACTACTTTAGTCCATCGGTTTGGCAAAGTATAACCCATGGTAGCTGTACCAATGTTCCATGAAGTAGAACTAATGAACCAAAAATTAGAAGTCACATTATAATCGGTGCTAAAAGCTGGTGCCGGATATTTGGCATTAGGGTTTTGAGGTGTCCAGTGATCGGCCCAAAAAATAGGCTTATTTTCTGTATAATCATGTACTCCATTTCCAATGCCAGTGTATTCATAACTTGGTATTTGACCGGTTCCACCCCAGCTGATTCCTGTACCAATATTAAAGGAAAATGCTTTATAGGAGGTACCAATGTTAAGCCCGAAACTATTATGATTACTTGATTTATGTGATAGATATTTAACGTCATTAAGAGAAGGTGAAGCAGAAATTACACCATCATGATTCAAATCCGCATAATTAATCATACCCGGTGCAGGGGTCATGCCGAAAATTTTAACATTCTGTGCCCCACCTGCTTCTGCAGCCCTTGAAGCGATAATTTGATTGGCTTGCGCCTGGGTACGTATTATACCTAATGATTCGTAGCCAAGTACGCCCTGATCATCAGATCTGCCCGTATTGTCTTCGATTGTTCCTATTAAGCCTGGAGAAATATCTTCTCTGATATTTTTATCATCACTCCAGGAAAAGGATCCATGAAGATCATAGCTCCAGTCATTGGTAATATGATCCCTCCATCCTACTGCAATCTCATAGCCAAAGGTATTTACAATACCATAATTTTCAGAAGGTGCAGTGTTACCTATAGTGAACGGAACCGCGCCACTAAGGGTTGTTAACAGATCATATCCGTGACTCCAAAAATAATCCGCGGTAACAGCTAAGCGACTCTTTAAAAATTCCGCATCTACACCATAATCTAATTTTGTAGTATGATCCCAGGTTAAGGTGTTGCCAGGGTTGGGCAAGGTACCCTGCGTATAACCATAACCCCTATCACCTTCGTTAAATACAGCGCCGCCACTGCTGCCGGTAGCAATATTATATTGTTGGGCATATAAATACGGCGGTGTATTATCGGTACCTGTAAAACCTATATTCGCTCGTAACTTCAACATATTGATAAATGCGAAATTATCTTTAATAAAACTTTCGTTGGATGCAACCCAGCCTAATGATAATGAACCAAAATTACCATATTGGTTAGGACCTGAAAAATCCCCGTTACCATCTCTACGGAATACACCCTGGAAAAGATATTTACCATCATAGTCGTAATTTACACGGCCAATGTATGATAATAGTCCAGTTTCAGCTATTACACCATTTGCCTGGTTAGCTGAAGTTGTACCGCTTGTAAAATTAAAGTTAGGTAAACCTCCGGGGTCTGGCGTATCTGCCTCAGTTTTTACGCCATCTATATAGGTTGTTCGTGTCTCATACAAGCCTAATATGGTCAAATTACTTTTACCGAAACTACGCGTATAGTTTAAACCAGCATCTAACTGATCGGAAGTATAAAAAGAAGGGTTAAAAGTTATGTCATTTCCGTTGGTTATGGTATATACCTTACCAGGTGTGCCGCCAGGAATATGGTCATTAGAACCTAAGCCGCTAAATAGCGTATAATTAAACGTAGTACCATACTGTTGACCAACGCCGGTGTTTTCGTTATAATTATAAGTAACAGTAGCGATTAAACCCTTTACGCCAGGAATTTCATAAGTTGCCTTACCTATAATATTTGTAATATAACTTATACTTTCTGTATAGTTATCGGAGTTTTCATATAACCCAATATTAACATTATCAAGGTTAGCTGATTGCCCTGCTGTATTAAGCTCAACATTCTGGCCATCAATCTCATATTTATCCCAAGGTTGTGCCACCTCTAATGATTCCACATCTTCGTTCAGATTTTCTGAAGTACCGCTTGTTTTATACCAAAAACTTTTGCTGTATTGCTGAGTATAATTCATACCGAGGCTTACTGTTAAACCTTTGGCAGGTTTAGCTTCAACATTTGTGCGTAAACTATATTTATAGGAATTTATACCGGAGAAATTTGAACCTTGATTATTATAATCGCCGCCTATATAATAAAGCACCTTATCAGTACCACCACTTATACTTAACGCTTCGCGCTCAACATCTGCAGAATGAAAATATTCCTTAAAAAAATCGGTATTATTGGCAGGGTTCGCAAAGTAAGCTAATTCATCAGGTGTGTACCAAAGAGCGCTCCTGGTAGTGGGTGAATTATTAATGTAACCATTCGCATTAATAGAATTGCCTGTAGGTGCACCGGTACCGGTGTTATAACTTTCAGCCATTTGGTTATAATCATTGATCCAGGTAGATAACTGAGCGCCACTCAATTCTTTAGGAGGATTAGTAGTATTCGCGGTACCAAATGATGTACTGAAACTAATTTTAGGAGCACCTATTTTACCTCTTTTGGTACGTACCAGAATAGCGCCATTGGCACCATCAATACCATAAATCGCAGCCTCACCGTCTTTCAAAATAGTAATGCTTTCAATTTCGTTCGGATCGAGCAATTCAAAATCACTGGCAGTACGTACAATGTCATCAATAACATACAATGTATTTGTACCCGTACCATTTTTCGATAAAGTTACCGGGTTTCTGATTGTTATATTTGCAGGTTGACCGGGGCGTTGTGACGGTACGCTTATACCTACACCACCCTGATAAATGCCATTACTAAGGGTTTGAGCCATATTAAGTGCAGGAATATCTTGGATTTGTTTCATATCTACTGATATTAGCGCACCCGTCAAGGTTGCCTTCTTTTGCGTACCGTAAGCTGTTACCACAACCTCATCCAAGTCGTTATTTAATGGCACCAGCTTAAAATCAGCGGTTTTTTGACCTACCAATAGTGTTTTTTCCTGATAGTTATATCCCACGAATTTAACCCCAATAACTACATTTTGTAAATTAGTTACTTTGATGGAATATTTGCCATTTATATCTGTTGCCGTTGCAGTGGGACTGCCTTTAATTTGCACTGTTACACCTGGCAATGGAACATTTTTCTCATCTATTACAGTACCGGTTATGGTCCTGTTCTGAGCTTTTAGTACGTTGCCGAGAAGCAACAATACTGAAAATAGAAGGTAAATTTTTCTCATAAAATTTAAGGTTAATTTTTAATTGGTATGTATTATTATATTTGGTTTAAATGCTTGGTGATTAATAGGTGCCCATCGTATTAATCAACTTTTATAATTGCCTAATTTTATCCTTTCTGCGCTGATCTTTCTTTTATACGTTCCTGCCACTCCTCACCTGCTTTTTTCATATCATAACCCTGGGCTGATAAATAATTGTTTATTCTGCCTTTATACTTACCAAACCAGGCATGCTTTTTCTCTGAGGATTCAGCATCTATAGCATGTTCCCGTGCTTCTAATAACCATGTTTTAATTTGCAGCTTTTGCGGCTCCGTCAAATTTGGCAATTCATCGAGGTATGCACCATAAGTTAGTGGTAATATTTTATAGGTCATCTCATCTTTAACCTCATCTATTTGCTGCGGGGTAAGTTCGGTACCGAGTTTTGATAAATAAGATACATGTAATGCACTCAATTGTTTCTCAACATTGCTATCAATAGTGGCTACTTGCGCATTAACTGCGGCTTTATCATCGCCTGATTTTGCTTTTATCTCTTTAACCTGTTCATTGCGGTTATCATGAATTGCACTCAGGTTACGGTATTGATTAATTATTATATCAGTTACGCGTTTAAATTTCGCCGAATCAGTGATACCAAGCGCCGAAACTATTTTTTCAGATCGTTTGGTTATTACTTGCGTATAATTTGTCTGATCATTAGCAGTTGCCGTTTGTGCACTTGCATAGGATAAGCTTACAATCATGATACACGCAATAAAAAAGTATTTCTTCATTTGTATTTAAGTAAAAAGTGAATATATATTGAATATTACTATACTATTTATTCAATAGTATAATTGTATTAACAACACTAATTAAGTAATCAATAATTTTATTAAGACTTAATCAGGAAAACAAAAAATATAATTTATTAGTTTGGTTTATATAAAGCAGGCACTCTTGTCATTAAAACAGCCTTCAATAACAAATATCATGTAATAGTAATTGCTATTACTACTCGTATTTATCAACTTATTGTATGATATTATCATGGGGCTCATTACGTTATATCACGATATCTTTACATTATGTTTTTATACTAATGCTTGACCAGATCATATTTTTTTCACTACATTTAACCTCTCAAGCCAAATAACCAATAGTAACCAGGTCAGATAATTGATCACTTTTTTATTAAATTTAAGTTCAAAATGAAACCACATTTTCTTAAAGTTGATGTTCAACCGCAAAATTCGTTTAGTATCAGGCATGATATTTTACCTACTTTCCGGGGTATATGGCATTACCATCCCGAACTGGAATTACACTATGTTATTAAAGGCGAAGGTGTGCGCTTTATTGGAGATAATATCAGCAACTTTTCTTCGGGAGAAATATTATTGTTAGGCGAAAAACTGCCGCATTGCTGGCGATGTAAAGAAGAGTATTTCCAGCCCGATTCAGGGCTTAATGTTGAGGTGATAGTTATACACTTTTTGCCTGATTGCCTGGGGCGCTATATGCTTAATTTGCCTGAAGCCTATTTACTACCAAAACTGTTTGAAAAAGCTAAAAACGGTATAATAGTTAATGGCCCGGCTAAAGAAGAATTAAAGCGTTTAATGCATCGTGCTGTTAATGCCAATAATCTTGACCGTATAATAGTATTATTATCAATACTTAAAATACTGGCTGAAAATGATGATTTTGAACCCATCACCTTATCGCATAATGAGTTTCATCAATCAAATGAATCAGATACCATTCGCCTCAATAAAGTTTGTGCCTATACGCTAACTAATTATAAAAAGGAAATAAGTTTGAATGAAATAGCAGCCATCGGAAATTTAAGTGTAACCTCTTTTTGCAGGTACTTTAAATTAATGACAAAAAAGACATTTTCCGACTTTTTAACCGAGATAAGGATAAGCCATGCCTGTCGTTTTTTAATTGAAGATAAGCTACCTACAGAAGTACTTTGTTTTGAGTGTGGTTTTAACAATATATCTAACTTTTACCGTCATTTTAAGAAAGTAACAAACATGACACCGCTTGAATATAAAAGAAGGTATCTGAAAGGGCAAGCTCCACAAGTAGCGCAAAGCGCGTAATCCAACTTATTTTACGGTTAAAACCAAATTTGCTGGCTTTAACCCGTTTGCTGTAGCATTAACTACAACCTTACCTTTGTTTTTTGTTGCCTGAGCTATCAGCAAGCACATACCGTGAAATGCCTTTCGGTGGTTTGCTTTAAATGATTCCATACTTATCTGTGAACCATTATCAACGCCTGCAATGTGTGCAGGGCCTGTTACTTTGAACATAACGAGATTATCAGCATCAGGAACTATATTGCCGTTGCTATCTAATACTTTTACCGTTATAAAAGAAAGATCTCTCCCATCGGCATTTATAGTTTGCCTATCTGCTGACATTTCAATTTTTGCAGGCTGACCTGCAGTATGAACTTCTTGAGATAGTACAATTTTGCCATTTCGCCGGGATACTATTCTTAATGTTCCCGGTTCAAATTTAACTTTCCAATTTACGTGCAGATCATCGCCTTGTTTGGTTTTTATACCTAACGACTTTCCATTCAAAAACAATTCTGCTTCATCGGCCTGACTGTAATAGGCCCAAACATCAATTATTTGCCCGGCTTTCCAGTTCCAGTGTGGTAACAGGTGTAAAACCGGCTTGTTTGTCCACTCGCTTTGATACATATAATACACATCCTTTGGAAATCCGGCCAGATCAATTATCCCAAAATAAGAACTACGGGCAGGCCATGGATATGGGGTTGGCTCACCAATGTAATCAAAGCCAGTCCATATGAATAAGCCGGAAAGGAAATTATATTTTTTAATAATTTTCCAGGTTTCTTCATGTGTTGATCCCCAATAAGCTGCTACATTATCATAGGCGGTAACTGCAAATTCAGCATTACCTTGCGTAAATGGTATTTTTGAACCTTGCGGCCAATGGCGCGTGGTATCAGTTGGGGTGTCATAAAACCCTCTTGTTTCCAGGGCCGACATTGTTTCTGTTGCGATAAATTTTTGACCGGGGTAGTTTTTCAAAAAATCGGCATATACTTCAGGATGATAATTTAAGCCGACCAGGTCCAACGCTCCCGATTTATAAATAAAGTTTTTATGCGGATCGGATTCACTCAAGGCGGATGTAACAGGCCGGGTACTGTCAATATTCTTCACAATTTTAACCAATTCACGTGCTATAGTAATACCTGTACTATCGAATTGTTCACGGATCTCATTACCTATACTCCATATAATTACAGATGGGTGGTTACGATCACGTAATATCTGATCCTCCAGATCTCTTTTATGCCATTGCGCCCAATCTTCATGATAATCGTGTTTGGTTTTCTTTTTCGCCCACATATCAAAGGCTTCATCCATAACTAAAAATCCCATTTTATCGCACAGATCCAAAAATTCAGGTGCCGGTGGATTATGTGACGTGCGAATAGCATTGCAGCCCATATCCTTTAAAATTTGTAATTGCCGTTTAATTGCTCGTGTGTTAACCGCGGCACCCAAGGCACCTAAATCATGGTGCATACATACACCTTTGATTTTAGTATGTACACCATTAAGAAAAAAACCTTTTTGTGAATCGAATTCAAACGACCGTATCCCGGCGTTGACCGTATAATTATCCAACACTTTGTTGCTTTTTAATATCTGCAACACTACTTTGTATAAATAAGGATGATCTGTTGACCATAGTTGCGGATTTTCGACTATCAAATCAGCTTTACTAGTTAATTGATTGTCATTCAAATTCCCAATAGACGAGATATTGGTTGCAACAGTTTTACCTTGCTCATTATAAACGGTGATTTTAAAATCCAGATTTTTATCATGAGCTATTATGGTTGTGCTTACATGAACAGTAGCTTCATTATTGGTAATTTTTGGTGTAGTAATAAAAGTGCCCCACCTTTTAAAGTATGTTTTATTTACTGTGGTAAGCCATACATTGCGGTATATGCCCGAACCACTGTACCAGCGAGAATTAGGTTGATCTGAATTATCAACCTTTACAGCAATAACATTATTATGATCGCCAAAATTTAAATACGGTGTAAGGTCATAGCTAAATGAGATATACCCGTTTGGTCTTTTGCCGAGGTAATGACCATTTATCCAAACTTCGGAGTTATGGTAAATCCCATCAAAATCAATAAATACATTCTTTTTTTTTGAAGATGAAGGAACTTTGAATATTTTACGATACCAGCCAATCCCGGCAGGTAGGCCTCCCTCGCCTTGTGTTGTGGGATTTTTTTCACTAAAACTTCCTTCTATGCTCCAATCATGTGGTAAATCAAGTTTACGCCATTTACTATCGTTAAATTTCGGTGATTTTGCAAGGCTATCATCACCCATCATAAATTTCCAGTTATTATCAAAGCTTTCCCTGCTGCGCACAGATTGTGCCGATGCATTAAAGCAGCAGAATAAAACAACTATTAAATTGGTGAAAAATAATTTCATCTTAACTACTTAACAAACCTGTATTACATCCATATTCAATAACTGCCCAAGCTTACTGATCTTTGAAGCGATATGCCCTACCCCAACCGCGCAATGATGTGCGGGGCCATAACTATTCCAGTTATTGACAAACTTTCTGGCACCAATGCTGAATTTATAACGGCTATTTGTATTGCCAATCTCCAATATCGGGCCGGGAACTGATTCAGCTTCAGCTACCAGCAGCATCAACTTGCCTCCAGCTTGTTCAACTACTGACAACAAAGTTACCGGGCCATTTTTAACCGACATTTCTACTGATAACCCTCTGCCCACTTTACCGTGATATACTTTTAGTGGGCGCACCTTTGTTTTGCCTTCGGCTATGGCTATATGGCCAGGGCCGTCGTGCCCCATTAATACTACATCATCTTTAAAATCCATGGCATAATACTCCGTAAATGACCCGCCTGCACCAAAGCTATCCATGATCTTCATTGCCTGAGCATTCTTTATCTCATACTCACCTGCAACCGGGATATTTCTTGCTGTTAGTAATGAATTACCTAATATGATGGAGCTGATGGTATCTTCATTATCAAAATTACAAGTGCCTTTATAATAATAGGCCATAGATCCTAACTGATATTTTGCTACCAATTTGTCAAGTGCTATTGATGTTTTGGCAGCTCTTTCCAATTCTTCTATAGCACAATCTTCCTGCACATCAAACAACTCACTAAATTCCTGCATTCGTTGTTTTATTTCATCACCTGTAACTGTCTTCCTCAAACCAGCCAGTTCATCAACTTCAATCAGTTCAATATGACCACCAAAGCTGGCATATTGCTGGGTAAGGTCGGAGTAGATATCCAGCATGCCGCTGTAATAATGCCCCATACAGCCCAACCTGTTGTACGCCATAATATGAGCAACTTTAGCGGCTTCTACCCATTCAGTTATTTCGTCCCAGCATTCAGGGTCATTATGCAACATCCCAGTAATCTGATGAAATTTAATACCCGTACGTTTAAACACATTGGCAATTTCAGGAACCGGGCATGCGGAGCAGTAGGCCAACCATTCGCCTGTCATCTTAGTACGGTCGCTCATCTGGTTAAAGCTTGCATAGTCAATTGCTGCTTCAGGTGAAAGGTTTAATATAATAACGGGTACTTTTGCCCGCTGTACAACCGGCAATACTGTTGAAGATAAGGCATAAGTTGTTACATATAAAAATATCAGATCCACATCTTCCTGCCTGAATTTACGGCCTGCTTCAAATGCTTTTTCGGCAGTATCTATCAATCCCAGGTTTATTATTTCAGGGTGAATAACTGATATCTTTTGGTCAACAACCGATAAATAACTTTCCAATCTTTCTTTTAAGCCAAAAAACTGTTCCCAGTAGGCATCCAATCCTATACCAAACAATCCTATTTTTAATGCTTGCATATTTTATTTCTTAACCTTAACTGGTGGCGCTACAAAGTTCAATTCACTTTTACCCATGTATTTTGATGTTGCCACGGCTATACCCCGCTGCTGGCTTTTATCAACCGCACAATAGAAATGGTAAACTACACCCTTCCATTTTACTACGTATGACTTATGGGCAAATTCATTATCAAAAGGCTCCGATGCCTGGATAAGTTTCGCACCTGTCCAATCTGTCCAATGCACTAAATCGTATGAACAGGCAAAACGGTTAAACACACCGCCGGGCCCGGTTTTCCAAAATGCACCGAAATAAAACATTATGTATACATTACCTATTTTTTGAATATCCGGATCTCCTGTTATACCAGCGCCATGATTCAATACAGGATCTTTTCCATAACGTGACCAGTGCAGCATATCATCAGATGTTGCCATGCCGATACGTTCTGCACCGCGTTTTTTATCGACACTATCGCCATTAGCATTATAGTACATTACAAACTGGTGCCCGGTAAGTCTCGATTTATCCCAGATCACTGTTTCCTTATACTGCGTATGATTATCCCACCATGAAACATCTTTATCGAGTACTGACAACACCGGATGATCTAAACGTGTCCATTCATGTGGCTTTGTTGGGTCCTGATCGGTATAGGCCATACCTATGGAAAGCATACCTTTTTCATACCCACGTTCATGCCCACCAAAATAGGACATCCAATATTTGCCATCATATTTTTGCAGTTCATAATTTCCACCCCATTTAGTATCAATTAATGCTGGGTAACCTGCTTTTTGGTTATTATCCCAGTTAGTAGTATCAGAGAACGACATTATACGACCTGTTGTTTCCCAGTGCAAAAGATCTTTACTATTAGCCAACCATGTTTCATATCCACGGCCATTAAATATGATATAAGTCATGAACCATTTATTACCCTTGCGGAATACAGTTGGGCAATCCACCTTTTTTGAGTTATCAACAGGCACCATCACTAAACCATATTTATATGGTGTTTTTACCTGGTCGTAAACCTGTTGCATTACTTTATCAGGTACTTTGTTTATGTCGGATTGTGCCTTAACACAAGTTAAACCGCTTATGCCGGTGAGTGTGAGTAATATTATAAGTTTAAGTTTCATATTTAAATGATTTAATGTGCGATTGCAGCAAAATGATATACGCCCGATCCAACTTTGATCAATGCCTTGCCGTTTTTATAGCCTAAGATTTGACCTTTATTAACAGGTTTGCCATCTTCAGTAATTATAGCATTTGGATCAGCAGGCAGATATATTGTTGCAGTTGTATTCACAGGTATTTGAACTGTTAGCTCAAACTTTCCGTTTTCTTTTTTCCAGTCTGTGGCAATAATACCATACGGCGACTCATAGCTTGCTTTAGCATAAGTTATATCGCCAACTGGCTCTGGTCTAATTTCTATTTTTTTCATAGCAACAACACCGGGTGCGGATCGTATACCTGCCAAACCACCATAAAACCACTCCATAATATGCCCCAGCATAAAATGATTATTAGATACCTGTGGTAAGGCTCCCCATGATTCGGTTAAAGCGGTAGCTCCATGTGCAAGCTGATAACCATAACCCGGAACATCCGAGCGACTATTCATATCAAATATTACGTCTGATCGCCCGGCATCGGAAAGTGTCTGTATCAGGTAACGAAAACCTATATCACCCGCTGTAAGGCTATTACCGTGATCCTTCAGTTCTTTTACTATATTATTGATTACTGCCGCTTTATCCTGCGGTTCAACCAAACCCATATATACCGATATAGCATTGGCTGTTTGGCTACCGGTTCCATATTCTTTAGTTTGTGCGTTAAAAAACTCTTTATTATAGGCTTGCCTAACCTCTGTAGCTAAAGCTTTATAAGCAGTAACATCCTGTGTTTTACCTAACAAACCAGCAACATTAACTATAATATTCAAATCATAATAATAAAAAGCGGTAGCTGTAATTCCTTTAGGTGTTTGTTGCGAATAACCCGGCGCTTTAGGCCCCTGGTCATACCAATCGCCTAAACCTTGTGTAAGTATATGGCTATTAGCTTTTGTACCCAGGTAATCCAAATACCGCTTCATCATGTCATAATTTTCGGCCAGTACTTGTTTATCACCATACCACTCATAAACATACCAGGGCAAAATAATACCATTGCTGCCCCATTCCGGTGAATCGCGAAACGGATCGCCAAACTTTGTATATTCAGGTGCGATCTCGGGTATTAAGCCTTCTGGTGTTTGAGCCAAGCGCATATCATTAATACACTTTAATGCCAGGCGATGTATATCATAATTATAGTGCAACGAACTGCCAACTAAGTGTGCTTCTTCTAACCAGCCCAATTTTTCGCGATGAGGGCAATCGGTAAATAAGCTGGCCATATTACTTTTCATGGCCCAGTCTATGAGCTTAAACGTGCTGTTAAATAAATCATTTGAACAGCTGAAACTACCAATTGTAGCAGCAGCATTACGTGTATGCAATCCTTTTATATTCAGCATTACAGGCAATTGATCTGGGTTTACTTCGCCTTGCGGAACTGCACCTTCAACCTGCAAATATCGGAAACCATAATAAGTAAATTGTGGATGCCAGGTTTCGAGGCCATCACCTTTTAGAATGTAATCACAATAATAAGGTTTGCCCGACCCTGTTTGATTAGCACTGCCATCGGGATGGACTAACTCAGCCGGATAAATCCTCACTGTATCACCTTTTTTGCCCTGAACAGTAATTTGCGGGATACCCGAAGCATTCTGCCCCAGATCATAAACCCATACACCTTTGCCTATATTTTTTTTGCTGATAGGCGTAAACTCCTGCATTACCTTTAGGGGGTCAGCAGCTTGGGCATTCAATTGCGGCGAGCCGGTTACTGTTATTGCGTTTCGCCATTTTGCATCATCAAAATTAGTGGTATTCCAACCGGGTTGTTCAAGGTTAGCATTGTAATCCTCGCCACCATAAATGCTACTGAATGTTATGGGGCCGGGCGCTGTTTTCCAGCTTTCATCACTTACCAAATTACTTACAGAGCCATCTTTATATTCAATAACTAATCGGCAGATCATTTTGGGATAGCCATAAGCACCTGTCATTTTGCGATAACGTTTATCTCTCGGGATGTAATAAAACCCGTTACCAAGCATTACACCCAATGCATTATTACCTTGTACAAGCTTATTTGTAATATCAAAAGGAACGTATAGAGCTTGTTTATCGTACTGCGTCCATCCTGGATCAAGAAAATGATCCCCGACTTTATTGCCATTCAAACTCATATCAAAATGACCAAGGCCACAGATATAAATGGTAGCTTTTTGCACAGGTTTATTTACCGTAAAGGTTTTACGCATTAATGGCAGCACATCATTAGCAGGCGGTATACTTTTAGGTTTGCCAGCAGGAAAAGGCACTATACGCAGGGAATCCGGCATTTTTTCGTAGGCTATCCATTTAGCGCCATTCCAATCAGTTGGTTTTAACAATCCCATTTGCCAATTTGCAACGTTGCTCCAGGCTGATACATGCTGATGATTGTCCCAGACGATTACCTTCCAGTAATAGGTTTTGGTAGACGAAAGCGGTTTTCCGGCATAAGTTACTTCGATAGATGCAGATGAGTTTATTCGTTTTGAATCCCATTGATTGCCAATATTTTTATTCAAACTTTCAATATTATCAGCAACTAAAACCCGATATGAAATTTGCATAACATTATGCGCGGCAGATTGCAGTTCCCAACTTAATTTTGGTAAAACGGCTTCGATACCCATTGGGTCAGCTTTGTATTCGCACTTCAAATTATTTACTTGTAGGGCTTGTGCAACTACCTGAAATGGAAACAATAAAACCAGCAAATAAAATCTTTTCATCAATCTATAATTTTAGCAGCTTTACTGCATTTCAAATCCCGATATAACTAAGCCATCCGCATCAACAGCAGTTAATATTACCTTGTAGTTTCCGGCATTTATGCTGCTGCCCGTTGTTGTATTAACCGTACCTGTTTTACCTTTTAGCACAGGTTTAAAATTCAACACTTCAGTTTTCATAATCGTACCATCGGCGGCTTGTAATTGCATGTTTATTGTAAACGTTTTATCGGTGGTATTGTAATATTTGAACCGTAAATCATAACTATCAGCAACGCCGGGTGTAATTCCTAATATAATTTTTCCACCTGCCGGTTTTGTAAAACGCAGGACTGTTTTCTTATTTAAAGTATCGCTAACAATACCATCTCCTGATGTATTTGCCTTGGCTACGCCATAGTTTACACTTCTTTTCAGGTCGGTAGCTGGCTCAAGTGTTGTAATCGGCAACACCATAACCGTATATTTTTGTTCAGTATTATACGCACCTAAAGACACCTTTGCTTGAGCCGGGAACCGCTTTTTATACAAAGCGAAATTTGTTCCACCATTTTCATCTGTTTGTATGGATAAGCCTGTCGGCAAATAATCTTTAAGCCATTCCGGGCGATTTTCAGGTTTAACATTCATCGCCACGTAAACATCACTTGCCGCAGCAAGTGTAAAGCTTGCTCCTGTTGATTTTATGATAGCCGTTTTTACCCAATCAGCGCCATATAATGCAGGTGGCAGTTCACTAAAACGTATATCGGCATCAGCATAAACCTGCTGGCCAATATCCAACCATGATTGTACCGACCAGTTGGCTTGACCATCAGTTTTAAGGTCTTTAATTACTCCACCCGATGATGCCGCAGGCATTGCTTGATGATTCAACGTACTTATTGCTATTGCTGAGATAATAGCTTCACCAGCAGCTGTATGAGGGAATGAGATCTGCAAGTGACCCCCAGTTACGTGTACGATAATAGTTTTTTTAAGCGCATTGTCGGTACCTGCTTCCTTCCAAATATCCAGATCTTTAATTACGGTTTTGCCATTAACAGCTACATCAAACATACGCCAGCCAGTACAATCCATCCCGCCGCCTACGCCATACCAGGGCTCTGTAAAAAACAGGTCTACCTTATAATCGCCATCCGGTACCGGGAAATCATATTTGAGTTTATTCATGCCAAAACGATATGATTGGAACAATTCCGCATCATTAGTTGATGTTATCGGATCAAAGGTTCGTTGCTGGCTTGCAAAAAAGGCAGGCATTCCGGAATAATCATCTGTCCAAGAAATTGAGCCCCATGTATTTTTGCTATTTTTATGTACGTCAGCCATCCATACATTGCCTTGGGTATCAGTGTAATCCGGGCCACCACAATTAACCCGGTATAAGTATTTGTAACCGGCTGCAGATTTCAGAATTTGAGTGTTATATTTTGTTAATTGTTCTAAATGCGGCGCTGTCGGCAAATGGTTTAAAACGATATAATCCTGCGCAACGGGTTTACCATTTACATAGCCTATTGCGTATAAAACGTTATATTTAATATCGGCTCCATCCCATTGAAAATGTGTTCCTATGCCCTGCCTCCTTTTTTTACCTAACGAAACCGTTTTAACATCATTAAATAATTCAACCTCATCACAATTTGAATACACGCTGATGCTATCTTTCACGCCCGGTTTAAGCCAACGGTTAGGCCAGGTATGTGATACAATGTAAACCATAGGCTCTTTTACCTTATCGGCATAATTTGCACGGTACATATAGAACGCATCCACTGGCTGGCCCCAAATAGTAAATAGTCCTTTATAATTAACCGGGCCTACCCTATCTAATTCGCGCTGGCCTTCGCCGCTCTGTACCCTGCCGGGGTTTTCATGCGAGTATAGCAACCACATAAACTGTCCAGCTACTTTATCTTTTACTGATTCAGCCAATTGCACCTTCTTTTCCAGCAATTGGCTCATCCGGTCTTCGCTTAAAACACTGGTTTGTGTAAATGGGCCTTCGGTATGAAGATCGATACTCCGCCAGGCACCATATTCGCCAACTAATACATCTTTCTGCAAGTCTTGAGCATAATCCAGCGGATTGCCGCCATATGTACCCGACCAATTTTGCGGAACATCCCAATCTGTCCCTTTGCCGCCATTGCAGGTAGTTATTTTTCTTTGGGTTGATGCGGTAGGATCAAGGCCGCGGATGATGTCTGAACACTCCTTCGCAAAATCCTCCGGCAAACGACTTTCATTTTGCAAGCCCCACAAAATTACTGAAGGACTATTACGGCGTTCTTTTATCCAATCGCACAACAAAGCTTTGTAGTTTTCTCTAAACTCCGGTGTATCAAACCATATGTGTGCCGAATATTGCGGCCACCATAGTATGCCCAATTTGTCCCAATACTTTTGATACTCCAGGTTATGTGGTTGATGCGCATCGCGAAAAGCATTAAACCCTGCTGATCTAAATTGCATTACCCTTGCTTTTATCTCCTGATTGCTGAATGCGTGGCTATTGCCCATTAAATGCTCATATTCAGCAATGCCGTTAATAAACACTGGCTTACCATTTAAATAAAAACGGTTATCGCCATTATTACGGCCAATGGGCCAGCTTATCCAGCGAATGCCATACGGAATCGATGTTTGGTCAACTACTTTGCCATTTACAATTACTTGTGCTATTACCGTGTACAAATACGGATTTGTAAGCGACCACAAATGCACCTGTTTAATTTGTGGCATGATTTGTTTGGCGGTTGTAGTTTCACCAGCGTTAAGACTTAATTGCGAACGGATTTCAGCAACGGTATTTCCTGTTGCATCACTCAATTTATTTACAATAGTTGCTACAGTTGGTGCGGATGTATAATTCTTTACTTCTGTTTCCAGATTCAGCGTAGCCGATTTTTCAGAAACAGTGGTATCATTCCAAACGTGGATCCCGAAAGGCTGTATCCTTACGGGATTTGTTACTATTAGATGTACCGGCCTGAATATACCCATCGGCTGCGATCCTTCGGAAAAACCCGGATCATCAGAACAGCCGCCGCATACCCAGGGCAGGTCTTTAATAAAAGCAGGATGATCAGCACGAACGCACAATAAATTGGAGTCTGATCTAATAGCTTTGGTAACATCAAGCGTAAATGTTGTGCGCCCACCCGCATGATAGCCAACCTGTGCACCGTTAAGCCATACAGTAGCATAAGAACCTACGCCTTCAAAATATAAAAAGTACCTTTTATCAGTCGATTTTGAATTGATTGAAAACGTTTTCCGATACCACGCATAACCATGCAGATTTCCATGTTTTAAACGGCGATAACCGCCATACGTATCCCAATTGTGCGGCACATCAACAATTATCCAGCTTTTATCCGGGTAACCGGCTTTTTCAAAACCTTTATGAGCATTTACATTATGTTCGTCTGCTGTGGTACGCCAGTTACTATTCAATAAAGTTTCCTGACGGATGCTTTTCTGAGAAAAGGCTGACTTACCAATAAAAAGTAAACACAGAATAATAGCCGACTGATAGAAAAGCCGATAGCTATGATTTGTATTTACCCGGCAAATCTCCATGTTATATCTGTTTTAAAACACTGTTAAAATGATAGGTCTTACCCTTTTGGGTGTTAAATGAGATTGTCTTATCATGATAGCTGAGTTTACAAACGCCACCAACTTTAGAAGTTACATCTACATTTTGTAATTGCCCATTTTCCCATTTAAAGTTCAGCACAAAACCTCCGCGGGCACAAATGCCTGTAATATTACCAAAAGACAACGCTGATGGTAATGTCGGAAGCAGCTCAATACTATCACCCTGACTTTGTAAAAGCATTTCAGCAAGCCCGGCTGCGCCACCAAAGTTCCCATCAATCTGGAAAGGTGGATGCGCATCGAACAGATTATGATATACACCACCTTTTTCCTTTCCCGAGCTTACATCAGCTGGCGATAGCAGCATATCAAATAAACGCATAGCATGATCGCCATCCTTTAATCTTGCCCATAAATTAACTTTCCAGGCGATGCTCCATCCTGTACCTTCATCTCCCCTATATAACAAAGATTGTTTGCCCGCTTGCATTAATTGGGGAGTATCCCATGTAATATCGGTGCCGGGATAAATCCCCCACATATGTGACACATGGCGATGTGTATCTGCGGTATCGTCCTTATCTTCCATCCATTCCTGCAACTGACCATAGCGGCCTATTTTATTTGGAGCAATCTGCGCGTACATCCTTTTTAATGTATCGCTGAATTTTTTATCGACATCCAAAATATCAGCAGCCTGAATGGTATTTTTGAACAGATCGCGAATAATTTGATGATCCATAGTTGGCCCTGCAACTAATCCGCCATGCTCCGGTGAGTTTGACGGTGTGCTGATCAGGTACCCGGTTTTAGGATCTTTTGTTAAAAAATGGACGAAAAACTCGGCGGCACCATGCATATCCGGGTAGGCATGATTTTGCAGGAAAATCTTATCGTTGGTATATAAATAATGCTCCCATAACTGATGGCACAACCATGCGCCGCCACTTACCCAAATACCATGTGTTGATGAGTTTACAGGCGCGGTGCCACGCCACAGATCGGTATTATGGTGCAATACCCACCCGGGGGCATCATAATGCACTTTAGCGGTAACTTCCCCGGCTTGCGCCAAATCATCAACCATACTAAAAAATGGTTGGCTGCATGCCGATAGGTTTAATTCTTCGGCAGGCCAGTAATTCATTTCAAGGTTAATATTGGTGGTAAATTTACTGCCCCATGGTGGGGTGAGCAGATCGTTCCATAAGCCTTGCAAATTTGCAGGCTGTCCGCCCGGACGCGAAGATGAAATGAGCAGATAGCGACCATATTGTACATAAAGTGCTATTAAAGCCGGATCGGCAGTATTGCTAAATTTTAATATCCGTTCATCAGTAGGCAATGCATCATTTGCAGTAACACCTAAATTGATGGAAAACTTATCAAAATAACTTTTGTAATCTTTAACATGAGCCGCTTTTATAGCTGTATAGCTTTTCGTTGTCAGCTTAGCCATTATATTTTTGCAGATAGCATCAGGATTCCCCGATACATCTTTATAATTTTTATAATTGGTGGCAGCGGTTAAATAAAACGTAGCCTCATTGGCATTAGTGATGGCTATTGTATTTGAATTCACATTCACTTTGCCACCGATTGCAACTACGTGCAAATAACTTACCCCTCTTAATACGCCGTCATTTACCTTGAGCAACAACGCCAGTGTACTATTATCAGTTTTGTAGATCCTGAAAGTTTTTTGCAGCGTTTTAAGTGTTGCTTTTAGCGTGATACTGCCGGGTTTACTGGCTGTAAGATGTATAACGATCACATGATCGGTAGCACTTGCAAAATATTCACGGGAATAATTAATACCGCCAGAAGTATACGTTACATGTGCAATGGCATTATTAAGGTCAAGATCGCGGGTATAATTTGATACCTGTTGATTAGGAAATTGCAGATAAATATCACCAAATGGTTGGTAATCGGCATTATAACGCGGATAAGCCGGCGGTTGGTCATTTTGTATCCAGTATTTCCATTTCGTGTTTAGAAAAATACTGTTTTGAGGCGCATCTATTTGATGAATCTCGGGCTTTTCCTTGGCTGATGTTAGCCCTCCCTTATCATAAAAATTAAGCACTTGTATAGCAATGCTATTTTTACCGGCATGCAGTAACCCTGCAGGGATGATGTATTTACGATTAGTAGTATTATTTGTAGAACCTACTAATTTCCCATTTATGTAGGTAAAATCAATATCACGAACTCGGCCAAGATTTAACTCCAGATTTTTACCAACCATATTTGCAGGCAAATCAAAATCGTTACGCAACCACACAGAACCATCCAGGCCTTCAAATCCGGGAAACGTTTCCCAACCATTTGCCTCGGGTTGTGTGATGTTTTTCCATTTGCTGTCATCAAATTTTGATGCGGATGCCGATGTGTCCAAGCGCATTTTCTTGAACCACGAAATTGAATCCTTAGTGTAGGTATATTCATGGCTTTTCATCCCCATAAAATGCTCCTGCGCAATAGATTCAGCTTCGGCTTGTTTACCTTCAACAAGCAGGCGGCGTATAACCGGTAAATATTTTGAAGCACCTTCACGGGCATAGGCTCTCGGGCCGCCTGTCCATAGTGTTTGCTCGTTAAACTGTATATGATCTTCATTAACGCCACCAAATATCATAGCGCCTAAACGCCCGTTACCAATTGGCAGGGCATCTGTCCACTTTATGGCAGGTTGTTTATACCACAGTTTTAAATTGGTTTGTGAAAAAGAAAGCTCAGGATCACTTATGGCCAGCAAAACTGCTATAGCAATAAATAATATCCTTGTTATCAGTAATTTCGTTTCTTTTCTCATTTAAATTAGTTAAATAACCATCTTAAATCTCTAATGTTACCCTCATTGCTTAAGCCCGCATCATAAACAGGAATAACAGCAGTATCATCAACAAAACCTAAAATTAAACAAGCTCCTTTGCCCAGGCTTAAGGTATTGCTTCCTGCTTTAAATGTGTAGGTGTGTATATTAACCGGAGGCAGGCCTTCAATTTGTATAGCATTGGCTATCTTAATATCGGCCTGACCATAATCATTGGCACTGGCATCGTTTTCAAGCTGTGGTTCCTGTAAATATTGAGAATTTTTGCTTGCAAAGTAGCCAACTAAAACTTTTATAGGTTTAGTATTGGTAAAATTTAAAGTAGTACCATTTGCTATCTGTTGGCTCTCCGACGTTTTAACACCTTGTAAACCTGCAATTTCAAGAGCAACATTTTTAATAACGCCTGCCGAATCTGTATAAACACGGTTCCCTGATGATAACTTATACCTGTCGGCATTTAAAGTTACAGGGGCATCAAACAATTGAATTTTTTGCGTTTGTTTAGCAGCAGTTTTAGGTGATTTCAGGGAATCAATATTCTTTTTGAAATTGTTCAACTCGCGTTGGTAATAAGGCAATAGCTCTATCCATGTTTTATTTTTGCCATCATTCCCTCCAACCGGAATTTTTCGCTGCTTAGTTTGCATGCTATTAGCATACAGATAAGTATTTTGAGTAAGACCCACCAATTGCTGATAATAATCAAGGCTGATCTGTAATTCGGGCAATGCCTTTTGAAGGTCGCTTACATTATTAGAGTATTTGTAGCGTAAAACCAATAGCGCCGCATTTACCTTGTGGGCATAGCTATTAGCCATTGCATTATAGCAATACATATCGTTTTTAAGGCGCTTAAATTCCGCGGTATTTGCAGTAACCCCATTTTCAGCCTTATCAATTGCTTCTACAGAGTTTCTACCTTCTTCAATAATATCATTAACCACTTTTACCGGAGTTTCGCCAATATGTGGCTGATGGTTCCATTCTTTTGCAGCGTATTCGCTTAACATTTCGCCTTCGGGGCCTTCAGAATTGTATAATAATGAGAATAATCCATATTTTTCAGGATCAACCAACTGGCTCATGAGCATACCAAGCGTCATTGTTTGGCGGTTGCCATCGGTAATACCAAAGCGCCTTAATATTTTAGGGGCGATCTCTCCCGATTGTTCATAAGCATCTAAAATATCTTTACCGTGCTCTACATCACATCCATACATATTTGCCAATTGCACCGACCAGTATTTTACCTCATCATCCCTATCTCTGTGGCAATTCCAGGCATAGCGAGCCCATTCTTTATACCATATCCAATCCCTGTCCATTTCTAATAAACGCGGTGAGGTATTGTCCGCTGTATAAGGCCAATCCCAGTACGATGATTCCGGATAAATATGCAATCCGTTTGAATGATAAACATCATGCATGGCCAGCACACATTTCCGTATAAAATCAGCCGATCCGTATCTGAAAGGTTCCAGATTTGCCATAATGTGAACGTTTTCAATCTGTACTGTACCCAAACTGCTTAATGTTCTGTGCAGTTCGGCCCAGGGTCCACGCGGGGTATAAGTGGTTAACGCTTCTCCATTATATTTGGCCATAGTATACAGGTTACTATACAAAGGCTTGGCGTATTTCATATCGGCAGGAGCATCGGTATCATGTGCGCGCAATACAATCGGCGGCTCATCAGTACGGCCAGAAGCCTTTAACCCGTCTTTAACGCCGGGAATTATGGTTTTTGTAAACCAATCAATATCGTCCTGCCCCACGCCTTCCATGGCCTCCCCCAAAGTAAGCATTAAACCTACATGCGGATATTTCTGTACAAATGCGGCAATGGATTTACGGGTGTAATCAGCTATAATAGGTACAATATGGCGGTTACGATCCTGTGTTTTAAGGTGATTATGTTCGGCAAATGGTTTCGATACGATGATGTTATAAAAACCTTGTATCAGCCATATTCCCCTTTTATCAGCCTCATTACTGATGAAATTATACATATCCACATTCTTTTGAAAGGTGGCTTCGTCAACTTCCAATGCATAAGGATAATCTTTTACTTTAACCAGTGAAGCAAACGGATGACCACTCCACAAGTAAAGAGAGTTCATCCGGTTTTGTGCCATTGAATCCAAATAACGCAGCCATAAGGCCTTATCATAAAACCATGGAAAATTTTCAGGAGTATAGGGGTATTCATAAGTACCTCTACCCGGTAAAAGCTCTGTTTTTTGTAAACCGATGCATGCACCACGTAATACCATTTCGGGCTGGTCAACCAAACTGATTTTTGAAGGCAATGTATGATTTGCCCTTAGCTCATCTGCCAATTCAAGGCAGCCATACATAACGCCTGAATTATCAAATCCTGCTATAATAATATTGTTGGATGAACTATTGATAGCAAAGCCCTCTTTACCGGGAGTTTTTGCAAGATGGATATGACCGGTTGTATAAAAGTGCTTTATGGATACATCTTTTAGTAAGCCAACCACTATATTTTCGGTGTGGCTATTAGCTGCCTGTTTAATGCTAACCTCATACCCATTTGCCTTTAATTGTTGCGCCAGTTTTTGCACACCATATTTAACGCGTTCATGCGCTGATGGAGAAATTACTATATAGACAGCTTTAGAGGGAGTATTTGCCGCATGGCAAGTAAGCATACCTAAAAAAAGGATACAGCATACTGTTAAAAATTTAATTCGCATACGGCAAGCAGAACAACTCATTAATGAAAAGATGTGCAAATATTAAAAGCAATTAAAAAAAGCTGCAGTAATAGTGTATAACTGAACTTAGGTTAAAATATAATTGACGGTTTAACTAAACACTCAAATCTATCCCTACGCAACCAATAAATCATGCGCGTTTTTTTCAATATATTGTACAATCTTATCATTAACAGCTTTGTTACCGTATTCATCACTTTAATGTAGTGGTAACATGCTTTAATTCCGTTCCATGATAAATAACGTTTCCATCGGCATAAATAAAGAAACCTGCCCCATGGTGGTATTTCAAACCTGTTTTATCCCATACGATGCTAATGATATGCCCATGATAAGCTACATTATCTAAACAGAACCATGCCCATTGATCTTTCGGGATCAGTGGAAAAACTTCCAATATGTTATCGGCACGGGGCTTTAAACCTATCAGGTCGTTTATTACCAAATCGCAAAAACCGGAATGATTATAATAACTACTTCTTGGGTTATCCCCTTTTAACCAATAGCCTGTTTTTTCATCCTGGTATTCGCCCAGATATGGCACACCTCTTTTAATGTGCGACATTGCATACTTATGAAATTCATCGTAAAACACCTTTGCCGACATATTATTTTGATTGGTATAATTTGTGAGCAAATTTGATAATGCCTTAAGCGTTTGAGTAGTAGCAAAAGGCCATACAGCACCATCCCACTCACAACCATGCCCGGTTCCATGAGTACGGAATAAAGGATTTCGCCTTTCGGCAGTGGTAATACCCCAAGGTGCTTCAAATCCTTTAGGATCTGTTAACTGATCCCATTGAACTGCGTATTTTGCATTATCATCAGGTAAATTAAAATACCATGGAATAAAACCCAACTCTTCACGAACATCAGCAAACTTGCCATCGGGCCTTTTTACTTCAAAAAATTTGGCGCTATCGTCCCATAAACTATCCTGTACCAATTTCTTCAGCTCCATTGCTTTTTGCTGATATTTTACCTGTAGGGTATCATTTCCGGTAATTGCCGCCATTTTAGCCAGCGCATTCGCATTGCCATACATATAGCTATTTATGGTTGGCCGTATATTTTTCACCTTTCTGCCACCGCTGATTGATTCTTCCATAGCATCTTTCACATCAAATTGCCAGTATAATTTATCTTCAAGCTGATGTTCTTTTTCCCATTGATGGTAATCATTGTTTAATGCGGGCAAAACCTGTTTTATAAATGGTTTATCTAGATTGACTAAGTAAAAATTGTATACTGCATCATCAATCCAACTGCTAAAGGCGTGCAGATGGGGTTTAGCTTGTTTCGGATCATCAAATAACCAAAAGTTGATATAACCCTTAATATATTCCTGATCGCGCAGCCAGCGGCCTTCATATATCTGGTGGCCTAATGCGCTGCTTACTGTATTATATTCTCCCGCCCAATTCACATTTGTTATAAACTCAGTAAACACAAAACCGTCTGGCGTTTTAACTAAATGCTTCCTGAATGTCCACCAGCGATAATAATAGATCTTTTCAATAGCCGAATCAGGGCATTCAAATAACGGCACATTATCAGCCAGCCACGCATAAGCATGGTCATTAGTGATATAGTTCTTTACCGTTTCAGTATCTATCGAATTAAAATAGTTAGTATACGTTTTTAGCTTATTAGTACTTAACAAATGTTTTTGTGCAAAACCAACTTGGCTTACAGAAAACAGAAATACTGTATATATAATTAATTTAATTTTCATCCGGTGTATATAATTGGTGTATAGCTTTGGTAAATTTATAGGTATTTATCGTTAAAAGCCAAGCCTTTAGGCCATATACGCTAAGATTGTATATTATGTAGAAAAAATCCTATACAAAACCATTTTAAGTAGTTTGCATATTTGAGAACAGTTAGTTAACCTAAAATACGCTTGTAAATTTATTAGATGTGGCAATAGAGCAAAGCTCTCAATTGGCCTGTTTTGATGATTGCAATTATAACCACCAAAAATGAAAAAAAATATTATTGCTGTAATTTCTATTATAGGGATTTTTGGAATCTACCAAAAAGCCCAGGCACAATATCCGCGTGTACCACCTGCAATGCAGGCTAAATCCGATTCAATTTATAATATAGAGAGAAAACGTTCTGATCTTGCCTTTGAAAAAGCATTACCAGCTATACAACAGGATGAAAAAAATGGCAAGCCTTATATTCCATGGGCAGCAAAGCCATCTGATTTACCACAGGCCAAAATACCCGCATTCCCAGGAGCAGAAGGCGGTGGCATGTACTCTTTTGGTGGCCGTGGCGGCAGAGTAATTGAGGTAACCAATTTAAACGATTACGGCCCGGGTTCATTACGGGACGCTTGCGAACAAGGCGGTGCCCGTATTGTGGTATTTAATGTGGCCGGTATAATTCATATAAGTCAGCCTATTAGTATAAGGGCTCCGTACATCAGCATTGAAGGGCAAAGTGCCCCTGGTGATGGCATTTGCATTGCCGGAGAATCAGTTTGGGTTGATACGCATGATGTGGTGGTAAGGTTTGTACGCTTTCGCAGGGGTGCAACTGATGTTACCCGCAGAGATGACGCTTTTGGCGGTAACCCGGTAGGAAACATCATGATAGATCACGTTTCAGGAAGCTGGGGCTTAGATGAGGTAATGTCAATGTATCGCCATGTATACAACCGTAAAGAAGGCACCAAAGGTGGAGAGAAATTACCAACTGTAAATATCACCATGCAAAATTGCATGTTTGCAGAGGGTTTAGATACCTATAATCATGCATTCGGCAGTACTTTGGGCGGTTTAAACAGTACGTTTATTCGCGATCTGTGGGCAAATAACATTAGCCGTAATCCATCGGTAGGCATGTATGGTGATTTTGGTTTTGTTGATAACGTAATATTTAACTGGTGGGATCGCAGCGCCGATGGCGGCGATAACAACTCCTTATTCAATTTCTTTAACAACTATTACAAACCCGGCCCTATTACAGATATAAAGAAACCTGTTGGGCATCGCATTTTAAAACCCGAATCAGGAAGATCGCCTGAAAGCAGGGGTAAATTTGGCCGTGTATATGCCAACGGTAACATTATGGAAGGCGATGAAAGAGTAACCAAAGATAACTGGGATGGCGGCATACAAATTGGTGAAATGCCTGATGCCGGAAGATACACAGATAGTATCCGCGTTGATAAACCTTTCCCGATAGCCCCGATTACCGTTATTTCAGCAAAAAAAGCTTATGATTATGTTTTGGATAATGTTGGCTGTAACTTGCCTAAAAGAGACGCTGTTGACAAACGTATTATTAACGACGTGCGGACAGGCAAAATATTTTATTTAGAAGGTACTGATAACAGCAATGGCAGTAAATGGGTTAAACATCGTTTGCCCGATTCATCTTATAAAAAGGGCATCATTACTGACATATCTCAGGTAGGTGGTTATCCGGAATATAAAGGAACTCCATATAAAGACACCGACCACGATGGCATACCCGATGATTATGAAATAAAACATGGCCTTAACCCGCATGATGCAAGTGATGCAAGTAAACTTGCTAAAAATGGTGGTGGTTATACCAATATCGAAGTTTACCTGAATAGTTTGGTACCACTAAATACGGTAGTGCCTATAGGATATAAAAATTAATAATGTATTCAATGATTTTGGTTAGAATAACCAAAAATATCAAATCGGCCAATTAATTATTTTCAATATTATATAAACCATTTAAGATAGTAACCAATCATTAACCAATCATTTAAATTATGCAAGCAGAACAATTACTTAACAACAATAACGGAAATATGGCCCGTCGGTCATTTCTACGTTATGCGGGAGCCGGGGTTGCCGGGGTAGGCATATTGGCCGCCTCAAGTTCATGTCACAAAAATCATGAAGTGAGTGCAAACGTTGCTACAGATGTAGGCACCGGCGACTTTGGTGCATTAAATTACTTATATGTGCTGGAGCAAATAGAAGCAGCATTTTATAAGCAAGTAATCGCAACCCCTTATACAGGCATGTCTGCAACTGAATTATCGTTTTTAACTGACATTCGCGACCATGAAGTAGTTCATGCCGAGTACTATCAGGCAGTATTAGGTGTAAGTGCCCTTAATGTAACGGTTGATTTAGGCCCGATAGACTTTACCAGCAGAGCAACAGTTTTGGCGGCTGCCAAAAGCTTTGAAGACTTAGGCGTATCAGCTTATAATGGCGTTGCACTAAATATCGTTCTTCCACAATATTTAGTGGTTGCAACTACTATCGCTTCAGTAGAAGCTCGCCATGCGGCTTTAATAGATCTTTTATTAAATGTAAATTTTGTTGGTTCAGACCAAGTTGATGCAAATGGATTAAATATTTCTGCAGTTCCGAGTGTTTTGCTTCCAACTATAAATAAATATTTAAAAACCAAGATTTCAGCAACAGTTCTAAGTTAATCACCACAACCATTAAGATTATGAATATTTATAACATAATAGAAGAAATTGAAAAAGTTGATCCCGATTTTCAGGACAGGATCAGCCCACGCCGCGCCGCTATAAAAAACATTACCAGTTTTGGTTCTAAAGTAGCTGTTGCCGCTTTACCTTTTGCTTTAGGCACTATGTTTAAAAAAGCATATGCCCAAACTGCTGCTTCAGCAGCAGTTCTTGCTTCATTAAACTTTGCACTAAGCCTGGAATACCTTGAGGCAACTTTTTATGATACTGCTGTAGCTACTTCCGGCTTAATTCCCGCTGCAAATCTGGCTTTTATTCAATCAATACAAGCTGACGAGGACAAACATGTTACTTTTTTACAAAATGCAATAACCGCTGCGGGTGGTACACCAATAGCAAAAGGCACCTATGATTTCACCGGGGGTGGAAAAACAACCGGACCTACTGGTAATGGACCGTTTCCAACCGTTTTCTCTAACTTTCAGACTTTTTTAGCAGTAGCTGAAACATTTGAAGATACTGGCGTACGCGCTTATAAAGGACAGGCTCCCGTATTAGTGGGTAACGCTCTTTTAACATCTGCATTAAACATACATGCTGTTGAAGCAAGGCATGCGGCAGCTATCCGATATCTGCGTACCAGCCTGGGTTATGCAACGGTTAAACCATGGATCGTTAGTCCAAACTCATCGTTATTAACAACACCCGATAAGACTGGAGTAAATAGCAATGACACTGGCATTACACAGGTAAATGCAAATTATGGGGGTTCAACTTCTATAACTACTGCATCTCCTTTTATTCCTGCTAGTCCGGAGAATATGACAACGCAGAATGCCACAGCAACATCTGCTACTGCAGCGCCAACAGGCGGTGTAAATATTCTTACATTACCAAGCGTTGAAAGCACCACTTCAACATCTGTAGCTGTAGCAACTGCAGCATTTGATGAGCCATTAGCGATGGCTGATGTACTAGCTATATTAGTACCTGCATTTATTATATAAAAAGCAAATCGTGTAAACAAAGAAAGCCACACTGAATTGATGTGGCTTCTTTGTTTTTATTATATATAGGGATTCGGGGTAATCCTTTATCTGTATTCTTAAAAAACATTCAAAAACAAGACAACTTTATTTTGAAGTTTGGTAAGATTATTTATTTACAAATCAACTTAATGCCGATTAAAATAATTGTTGTTATTGTATCTGAATTGTTCCTTCAAACGTTTTTTTAGTTATTTGTGGTGAGAATGAAGCCATAAACTCTTCTGCTTTTCTTACCATATTTTCAGACCCAATAAAAATAGGCGTACGTTGGTGCAGCTCTTTAACTTCTATCTCTAAAATTCTGCCGTATCCATCAGATGCTACACCACCAGCCTGTTCAATAATGAATGCCATAGGATTGCACTCATATACTAAACGCAGCTTCCCTTTTCTGGAACTTGCGGTGCAGGGATAAATAAAAATACCACCCTTTATCAGATTACGGTGCAGATCGGCCACCATTGAGCCGGTATAACGTGAAGTATATGGCCTGTTAGTAGTCTTATCCTCAACCTGGCAATATTTTATATACTTTTTTACCCCATCAGGAAAATGAGTGTAGTAACCCTCATTAATTGAATATATAATTCCGTCTTTAGGAATGGCCATATCCGGGTGAGATAAACAGAACTCGCCTATTGAAGGATCAAGTGTAAACCCGTTAACACCTTTACCTGTGGTGTAAACCAACATAGTTGATGAACCATAGATAATATATCCTGCAGCAACCTGTTGTACCCCTTTTTGTAAAATATCTTCCAACGTGGCCTTCCCATCGTCTGATTTTCTGCGGTAAATAGAAAATATAGTACCAATGCCAACATTCACATCAATATTTGATGAACCATCTAGCGGGTCAATGGCAACAATATATTTCGCATCTTTTGAAATTTCCGAATCAATATAAATATGCTCGTCATTTTCTTCTGAAACTACAATACAGCATTCGCCGCCACTTTGTAAAGCCGCTATAAATTGTTCGTTAGCGTATACATCCAGCTTTTTCTGTCCCTCGCCCTGTACGTTGGTGGTGCCGGCTTCGCCCAAAATATCAACTAAACCTGCTTTATTTATCTCACGGTTCACAATTTTTGCAGCTATGCCCAAGTCACGCAATAATCTCGATAATTCTCCTTTTGCATAAGGGAAATCATTTTGCCTTTCAATAATAAATTGCCCTAAAGTTCTTACTGCTGTCATTGCCTTTGGTATTTGGTTTAAATCAGGAATATCACTGATCTGGTTTTATGATTTAAGTTATACATTATGTTGTATTATAATATCTTAACTTAATCACAAATGTATTGTAGTAATATTATAACGTCAAACTTTATGGTAGTAATATTTACTTAATCGTTATCGTAATACCAATTATAAGTCGATGGCTCTGAACATGATTTATTAGGGCTGTATTTAGTTTCTTATTACTATCCAAGTGTATTTTCAATCATAATTATCAACAGCAGAAGTTAATGATAATATCCTATAATTACTTGCATAAATTATATAACACTCTCATCTCTCTGTCCAATACATTTGTTATAATAATAGATCTATCAATCAATAATTTTAATGTGGTGTTCGATTAAGCTATGCAAAGTATTGATATAGTACTGTGCATGATAATGTTAACGGGTGCCGTATTCAACAACACAAAGAAACTTTATCAGCAATAATTTAATTAAAGAATTCACATTCAGATAACGATTAAGCTTTCGATAAACTTAAACCGATAATTTAAAAGTGTGGGCATTTCCGGGTGATATAATATGATTATAAACAATACACAAAATCTTTTCATAAATTTTCCTGGTAAACTGGTATTTGGCTATGGTTCAATTTCAGGTTTGCATCATGAAATCATCAACGCCGATTGTAAAAGTGCTTTTATTATCACTATTGAACCATTATTACCTGTGTTGAGCAACTTAATTGAGCAATTAAAAGCCAATAATATTCTGGTTGATATAAATACCGCTATTGTAAAGGAGCCGTCATTTAGTGATTTTGAGAATTTGTTGCTTGATGCTAAAAAAATCAATCCTGATATTGTTATAGGCATAGGCGGTGGCAGTGTGCTTGATGTAGCAAAACTTATTGCAGCACAATTAGACAATGACCAAACACTTGCAGACATAGTTGGTATTGGTCTTTTAAAAAGCCGAAATAAAAAGCTGGTATGTGTACCTGCCACATCGGGTACAGGGAGTGAAGTTTCGCCAAATGCTATTTTGGTTGATGACAGCGACAATCAAAAAAAAGGGATCATCAGCCCATACCTTGTTCCTGATATTGTATATGTCGACCCATTGCTTACTATCAGTGTCCCTCCTGCTATTACAGCAGCTACCGGGCTCGATGCATTGACCCATTGCCTTGAAGCATACACCAACAAATTTGCACAACCATTTATTGACATGTATGCATTTGAGGGCATGCGCCTTATTGCTGCAAACCTTGTACAGGCCGTAAAAAATGGAGCTGATGAAAATGCACGCTACCAGGTTGCTATGGGCAGTTTGTTAGGCGGCTTTTGCCTGGGGCCGGTAAATACGGCCGGGGTTCATGCGTTATCATATCCGTTAGGCAGCACTTTTCATTTAGCACATGGGCTTTCAAACGCTTTGTTATTGCCCTATGTAATGGAATACAACATGGAAGCCGAACCTGCCCGATATGCCAACGTGGCAATTGCTTTAGGTTGCACAAGGGCCGAAAACGACTATAAAACAGCAAAAAAAGGCATTGAAAAAATAAAATCATTAATTGCTGAATGTGGTATACCTGCACAGCTACGGGATGTTAATATTCCTGAAGATGCGATACCTGAAATGGCAAAAGATGCTTTGAAGATACAACGCCTGCTCAAAAATAATCCCCGCCATATAAGCGAAGAGGATGCTATAAATATTTACCATGAAGCGTACTAAACAGAATGACCAATAAACAAAAATATAAAGGCATTGTAGTTCCGGCTGTTACACCGCTTACTAAAAATTTTAAGTTGGATCACGCGGCGCTTGAGAAAATATTTCATTATTTTCATAAGCATAATGTTATGCCTTTTATAAATGGCACAACAGGCGAATCCACTTCATTACCCTTTAACCTTAAAAAGGACTATTTAATATCAGCAAGTAAAATAAAGTACCCTGGCGATGTATTGTATTTCGGCATTTCAGCTAATTGTTTAGAAGAATCGGTAACACTAGCTAAAATTGGGTTCGACCATGGTGTTGATGCCGTTGCCGCTACACTGCCCTCTTATTATAATTTATCAGAATATCAGATGATACGATATTTTGAACAATTGGCAGATCAGGTTCCCGGGCCGGTTATTATCTATAACATCCCGGTAACTACGCGCATGTCGATCCCGTTAAAGGTGATAGATGAGTTGAGTAGGCATGAAAGAATTATCGGCACAAAAGATTCTGAACGCAGTGATGAAAGACTGAAAGAATCGCTTAAATTATGGTCTAAGCGCGAAGATTTTTGCCACTTTTTAGGATGGGCACCCAAATCCACCGAAGCATTAATAGATGGCAGCGATGGCCTCATACCAAGTACTGGAAATATATGCCCGCAAATTTACGATGAATTGTATAAAGCCGTTAAAGCAGGTGATCACGAAAGGGCATTTAAGTTCCAGAAATTGTCAGATATGATGGGCGATGTATACCAAAAAGGAAAATTACTGGGCGAATCGTTATGGGCATTAAAGGTATGCATGCAGGAGATAGGGCTTTGCGATGAATTTGTTATGCCCCCGCTTTACCCATTAAATGATGAGGAAAGGAATAAAATACTTAAACACTTTCTCCATAGCATAGAGAAGGAAAATTTACTGATAAAAACCAGTACAAATGTTTGATAAACCAGTTATAGGGATAACCATGGGCGACCCTGCAAGCATAGGGCCAGAAATAGCAGTTAAAGCATTGCTTAACAGCGAAATATATGATATTTGTAACCCACTGATCATAGGTGATGCAGATGTTTTTAATGATATTATTAAACGTTTGCATTTAAATGCAAAAATTAACAGCATTCAAAACGTTGAAGAAGCTAAATTTGAGTTTGGCAAAATTGATGTTTACGATTTGCAAAATGTTAAAATGAATAAGCTTGTTTTTGGTCAGGTATCAGCTATGGCGGGCAATGCCGCCTTCGGTGCAGTTAAGAAAGCAATTGAACTGGCTATGCTGAATGAAATTGATGCTACAGTTACCGGCCCTATCAATAAAAAATCAATTAATGAAGCCGGGCATCATTTTGCTGGCCATACTGAAATATATGCGCATTTCACCAATACAAAAAAGTATGCAATGTTGCTGGTTGAAGACAATTTAAAGGTAATACATGTATCAACCCACGTATCTTTAAGGCAGGCATGCGATCTGGTAAAAAAAGATAGAATACTGGAAGTGATCGAGCTTTTATACAATGGCCTGATAAGTTTAGGCGAAACTAATCTAAAAATAGGCATTGCCGGTCTTAATCCGCATGCGGGTGATAGTGGCTTGTTTGGAACAGAAGATACAGAAGAGATCTTACCTGCAGTTCAGGAAGCTTTGCTTCGCGGTTACAATGTGGAGGGGCCTATACCACCCGATACCTTGTTTGCAAAAGCTGCAACAGGCGCTTACGGAGGCGTGGTGGCTATGTACCACGATCAGGGGCATATTCCGTTTAAGCTGTCAGGATTCAAGTGGGATGCTGAGAAACAACGAATGGATAGTGTTAAAGGTGTTAATATAACTTTAGGACTGCCAATTATAAGAACCTCAGTTGATCACGGCACAGCCTTTGAAATAGCCGGTAAAGGAATAGCAAGCGCTGACGCAATGACCCTGGCCATTGAATCAGCGGTTCAGTTAAGTAGATACAGGAAACAAATAATTGTTTAATGATTGCTGTTATTGCAGATGATTTAACCGGCGCAGCCGAACTTGGCGGATTAGGATTACGATATGATCTTTCGATAGAAATAGTCACTGCTATTGATCTGAACTCAAAAGCCGATCTTTTAATTGTTGCTACCGATACTCGTTCCATGCCTGAAGAACAGGCTTTACAGGAAATGAAAGCTGTAACGATAAAATTAAAGCAGATTAATCCTGATATAATTTTCAAAAAGGTAGATTCTGTATTACGCGGGCATGTAATAAGTGAGCTTAAAGTACATTTGCAGCAACTTGGCTTACAAAAAGCATTACTGGTTCCTGCCAATCCAGCTTTTGACCGAACATTAACAGGCGGCGAATATTTTATTAATGACCAGCCCATTCATTTAACCAGCTTTGCTCATGACCCTGAATTTGCGATTACCAGCAGCCAGATTCATCATATGTTAAGGGTTGATGAAAATGAGGTGAGTTTGCTTAATGTTAGTGACGATTTACCATCAACGGGTATGGTAGTTGGCGAATGTGTTAGCTATAAAGATTTACAAGCATGGATAAGCAAAGCTGATAAAACAACATTGCTTGCCGGCGGATCGGGATTTTTTGTTGCTTTGCTGGAGAGCTTTAATTTGAATAAAAAAGTTGATCCTGAAGAAAAATCGGCCACAGTTACTTATCCTGCTTTATTTGTTTGCGGAAGTACACATGATAAAAGCAGGCAATTCATAAAAGAAATAGCAACTCATGGTGGCTCAGTGAGCTATATGCCGCTTAATATTATTACAGAAGTAAATCCTCCAAAACACCTCTTTGAAATTTGGGCCGATGAAATTGTATCTTTACTAAGTACCAATAAAAAAGCTATTATTGCCATTGATGGAGATACCACAAAAAACACTACAATAACTGCCGCCAGTTTACGCAACAAAAAAGCAACAGTTGTTGAGTTGGTATTCCAAAAAATAGCAATAAAGGAACTTTTAATAGAGGGCGGCTCAACTGCCGCAGCAATTATAAACCGTTTAAATTTTAACAGATTTTCCCCGGTAAAAAGACTTGGCCCGGGCGTAATAAAAATGAAAGTTGATAATACAGACGATCTTTTTTTAACGCTTAAACCAGGCAGTTATGACTGGCCCGCTTATATCTGGAATTCCTGATAATAACAATATACCCATAAAATGAATACAGCTCATCTGCATATTCTTGATTATATCATTATTGTTATTTTTTTATGTGTCACGGTTTACTTTGGCTTCAGATTTTCAAAAAAACAAAATTCAACACAAAGCTATTTTGCTGCAAATGGTAAAATACCTTCATGGGCAATTGGCTTTTCAATACTTGCAACGTTAATTAGTAGTATTACTTTTCTTGCCTACCCTGGCGAAGGTTATTCATCAAACTGGATATTATTAGTACAAGGTTTAATGGTGCCTATTGTGCTGCTGACCATGATCTGGTTTATTGTGCCCTTATACCGAAAAGTTATCGGGCTAAGTACTTATGAATACTTTGAAAAACGTTTTGGTTCATTTGCCCGGTATTATAGCTCGTTGGGCTTTGTGTTAACCCACTTCTCAAAAATGGGAACCGTATTTTTCCTGTTATCCCTTGCTTTAGCTAATATGACGGGGATAAATACCCTTGTTATTATTGCTGTAATTGGCGTTGTAATTATTGTCCTTGCTCTATTGGGCGGTATTGAAGCGGTAATATGGCTGGATGTGATACAGGGCTTTATGCTGTTTGGGTGCGGTATTGCCTGCCTCATAATTATACTTTACTCAGTACATGGCGGCCCGGCAGAGGTGTGGCATGTAGCCAGTAAAAACGGCAGAACCGGATTCGGCCCTTACGAACTAAATTTTAAGAAGCTTACGTTTGTGGTAATGGCCATTAATGGCATTTTTTATGGCATACAGAAGTATGGAACCGATCAAACCATAGTACAGCGCTATCTTACTGCAAAGTCAGACAAATCGGCTATCAGGGCTTCATTGCTCGGCGTGTTTTTGCTAGTGCCTATATGGGCATTGTTTATGTTTATTGGCACAGCTCTTTTTGTTTATTACAAGCAAAATCCGCTACCCGTTGGCATACGTCCCGATGCTATATTTCCCTATTTTATAGTGAGTAAGATCCCTACGGGTGTTGTTGGGCTGATCATTGCTTCGCTGGTCTCAGCCGCTATATGCAGCTTAGGTGCTGATTTAAATTGCCTGGCTGCAGTTGGGGTTGAAGATTACTATAAGCGGTTTTATCCTAACCGTACAGATAAAGAGTATCTGAAGGCCGGAAAATGGATAGTGGTTTTTGCTGGCATAGGTTCTCTTTTAATTGCCGCACTGTATCTTTCAGCCGGCGATGAAGGAGTTTTGGGCATCGTATTTACCTTGTATGCCATATTCTCCGGAGGTATTGCAGGCATATTTTTATTGGGATTGTTCAGCGCCCGGGCAAACAGGCAGGGTGTTACTATTGGGATAATTGCCTGTATTATATTTACAGCTTATGCGTTCCTTACATCAACCAAAGTAGGAACAGGAAGCGAAAAGCTTTTACTGCTCGACCTGGGCAAATACAACTTCACACAAAACAAATTAATGTTAGGCGTTTACAGCCATTTTGTGGTGATCATTGTTGGTTACACAGCGAGCTTATTTTTCCCTAAACCAGTGCTCGACAAAAAACTATTATATTCCGGATGGCTACATTCAAAACGAAACAAGGAAGATTAAGAATTAACCCAATAGGTTAATTCTTATCAGTATCTGGTGTGCTTTTATCGCCTGCTTTTTTGGCTAAAACCTGGTCAACATATGTTTTATACATCACTTTCCAGTTTCTGCCATTGTTATTAAAATAGTCCTCGATCTTGGTTTTGTATATTTTAAAAACGTTCGATATTTCTTCAATATTCTTATAATCAACAGCCTGTTCTCTTGCTTGTTTAAGGTTGGTTAATACAAATGCTTGCTCAACAGGCGTCATATCGGGCACTATAGATTTATAACCATTCATAGTAAACGCAACTTTTCCAATAGTATATTTATCTAATATAATTTCTACCTGGTCATCGGTTAAATACTGGCGAAGCCCTGTCATTAATGCTGCATGTACAGTTTTAGGGATAGTAGAGTCGATTATAAACTGTCGATCGGCCTTTGTGAAAGTTTTGCCAGTTACCGGGTTCAAACCCTCAGGTACTACATTATAATCATGGCTATTGTGCCAATCGCGCACTGCTGTTAAGTGGGTTGTTATAATTGCTTTTACTTGCGATGCTTTTGCAGTATCGGTAAGATTTAGTGCTGCTACAAACTGCGCTGCTTTTACATCGGGGTCTGATTTTGATTTAGCGGTAGTTTTTGCTTCGTTTTTGCCTTTGCTATCCGATTGCGCATAAGAATTTACAGACACCATCATGGTGATAACTCCTGCAAAAATGATATAAGTTTTTTTCATCAATATTAAGTTTAGTGGTTTATCTGTAATTGGTTCACAGATGGTAAGTATTAACTATGGTAAAGTTATTTACTATTGCCGCCCTAAACTGAAATAGATTATCAAATGAATGTACAATATTATCTTATTGATTGCGACTGATAAAAGATAGCATACATTTGAAATAAGAAACCATATTATGGCTCTTTTCAGAGTTAAAAAAACAACTTCAATTAGCAATGATGAAATTACAGCGCTCAATACTATCTGTTATTATATTTTCATGTATCGCAATCCTATCCAACAAAGCAAATGCCCAGGTAAAAATTGCCGGGCTTTTTACTGATGGCATGGTATTACAACAACGGTCATCTGTTCCGGTTTGGGGATGGGATAAACCCGGAACACATATAGTGGTGACAACATCCTGGAATAAAAAAATATATCGAACATTAACTGACACGTCGGGCAAATTTATACTAAAAGTTACGACCCCAGCTGCAGGCGGCCCGTATCAGCTAACAATAAGCGATGGCAAACCATTAATTTTAAATGATGTATTGATTGGCGAGGTATGGGTGTGTGCCGGGCAATCAAACATGGAGATCCCGATGAAGGGTTATAAGAGCCAGCCTATATTAAATTCAAACGATGCAATTCTCAACTCCAAAAATTCTAATATTCACTTATTCATTGTCCCAAGAGGATCAAAAACAACTTTACAAAAAGATATTAAACCAAGCCATTGGCAGGAGGCTTCGCCCGAGTCGGTAGCAAAGTTTAGCGCTGTAGGATATTATTATGGCAGGCAGCTTAACAAGATACTTAATGTGCCCATAGGGTTGATCAGTTGTAATTACGGCGGATCATCAATACAAGCATGGATGGATGCAGCTACTTTAAAGCCTTATCCTGAAATAAAGATCCCTGCTCCTACTGATTCGATTAAAGAAGTAAGCCGTACGCCTACCACGCTGTATAATGCGATGCTACACGGCATTATTGGCTATGCTATTAAAGGTACAATTTGGTATCAGGGTGAATCAAACTATGATTTTCCGGCTCAGTATGATTCTCTTTTTGTAACCTTCGTAAAAACATTACGGGCAAAATGGGGCATTGGCGATTTCCCGTTTTATTATGCGCAGATAGCCCCTTATGATTATGCGCAGCTACCACCCTACAATAAAGGCGGCAAGTATAATTCGGCATTTTTGAGGGATGTGCAGCGTATTGATGAGGATAAAATACCCAATGCAGGCATGGCTGTTCTAATGGATATTGGTGAGCAAGCAACTATCCACCCACCACGGAAAGAACAAGTTGGTGCCCGTTTAGCCTATTTAGCCTTAGGTAAAACTTATGGGATACTGGGATTTGGTTACGAAAGTCCATCTTATGAATCGTTGACCATAAAAGGCAATTCAGCTATTGTAAAATTTAAAGATGCAGCAAATGGTTTAACTTCATTTTTAAAAGAAATGGACACTTTTGAAATTGCTGGCACCGATAAGCATTTCTATCCTGCAAAAGCTATAATCAACGGAAGTTCAGTTACGGTAAGCAGCGAACAGGTTAAGGAACCTGTAGCTGTAAGGTATGCGTTCAAAGATTTTATAGTTGGCGACCTTTTTGGTACTGATGGATTACCAGTATCCTCATTCCGTACTGATGATTGGGATTATAATGTGCAATGATAATGCTCTTTCAGGATAAGATAACTTCTACAAAAAAGCCCTTTCTGAATTAACAGAAAGGGCTTTAATTATTGATTGATTCAATTTATTTAGTATTTCCGTCGGCATCAAGTTCTATAACTTTATACCCAAGTTCCTGAAGACCTGGTATAATTTGGCCTTTATCACCTACAACCAATATGGTCATTTGATCCGGGTTCAGATATTTTTTAGCCAGATCATCAACCTGCTCTGTAGTCATACCCGAAAGGATGTTGTTTTCCTCTGTTACAAAACTTGACTTCAGATCAAATTCCTGTATATGAGCCAGAAAATCCGCTTTCTGTCCGTTAGTTTCATACTTGCGGGCATCACTCAGGCCTATTGAGTTTTGGGTGAATTCCAGTTCTTCCTGGCTTATACCTTTGTCTGCAAATGCCCTGGTATCTTTAATAATCTCCATTACCGCACTGTCTGTTGAAGCAGACCGTACACCTGTTGATGCGCCAAATACGCCACCGTAATGGCCTGAATTAAAACCTGAACTAACACCATAGGTCCATCCTTTTTCTTCGCGCAGATCCATATTTAAACGACTGTCAAAGCCTCCACCTAAAGAGTAATTAACAATGCCTAAACGATAGAAGGTTCCTGTTGCATCATAGTTTAACCCGGTTAAATACCCCATACGAATTTGCGATTGAGCAGCATGAGGGACATCTACTACATATACGGTGTTTTTTTCTACCGAAGGCACATCTGCAATTGGTTCAGGAACCGTTACCTGTTTGTCTTTCCAATCGTTAAGGAAACCTAACTTACTTTTTATGCTAGCCTCATTAATATCGCCCACAACAACTACTGAAGTTATGCTAGGAGAAAAATTAGCCTCATAATATGCGTTTACATCAGCTAAAGTTATATTTGGTATAGTTTTTTCGTTGCCTGATAAACCAAACGTTCTGATGTTATCTTTTCCATATAAAAGCTTGTTGAATACATTACTTGCAATGTTAGCCGGTTGGGTTTTAGCGATTTGTATACTTTGCAAATCCTGCGTTTTAATACGATCCAGTTCTTCCTGTGTGAATTTCGGATGTAACAAACGCTCCTTTAATAAGGCTAATGTTTCATCAATATTTTTGGTTAACGATGATACCGTAAATACCGTCTTATCGTTCCCGGCTGAAACACTAATACTGCTTCCTATTTTCTCAAGTGCTGAGTTCATTTGCTCGGCTGTATAGTTTTGAGTTTCATCATTAAGCATTTGCGCAACAATGTTGGGTAACCCTGCTTTTGACGGGTCTTTAGCGGCCATTAAACCACCACCTTTAATATTTAATGATAAGGTAACCGAAGGGATCTCATTATTGTCGGTTCCGATCATTTTTATTCCATTAACAGTTGTGGCTGTCCAGAAAGGTGGCACTTTAATAACCGGATTAGGGCCGGCTGGCGGCATTACATTACGGTCAAAGTTATCAACTGCTTTATGGTAAGTTAAATTTGCATAACCATAATCAGGCGCTTTATAATTTTTCTGATCTATGGTATAATTGTCAGGCGCAACAGGCTGCATATTGCTGTTTTTAGGCAATACACTCAATATAACTGCAGCTTTACCTTTAATGTATTGGTTGTACACGCGCATCACATCCTCTTTAGTTACTTTACGGATGTCGGCAAGCTCGCGGCCGATCTGGTTAGGATCGCCTGTTAAGATTTGTGCGGATGACAATTCAGAAACCTTTCCTGAAACACTTGCTAAAGAATTTACAAAGTCAGCTTCTGCACTTCCTTTAAATCTTGCAAGGTCATCATCGGTAACGCCTCTTTTTTCGAATTCAGCAAAAGAATCGTCAACTATCTTTTTCATATCAGCAAGGGTTTGGCCCGGATAAGGTACTGCTTCTATGCTGATCTCACCGGCAAGCTCCGCATTAGATGAACTCATATCTGCCTCAGCCGCTTTCCTGGTTTTTATAAAGTTTTTATAGAAAATAGAATTTTTGCCTTCGC